>JACXTT010000654.1_pt1 | contig 59113 bp, 46 predicted proteins | sample 9270951 | NCBI WGS metagenome assembly JACXTT01 (sample SAMN15532306, study PRJNA645909) | rock metagenome | isolation source: weathered quartz diorite | place: Puerto Rico | collected 2017-06-21
TACATCCGGCGCCCCTGCCGGGGCGCTGGCGTTTCATTTTGGTATCCGGTTGGTTTCGCTCACGTCGTTCGCTTCAACCACCGGCTAATTTCCGCCATGCCTCCGGCATTCGGATAGCGGCTACGCCTTTACTTAAATCGCGCTAATCCTCGGAGCAAGCCTACGCTGAACAACGGTAGCGTGCCGACCGGGAGGCGGCGGGCTTAAACCGTTTTAGATTTCTTGCGTAAGAATCTTGCGCCGGCCAAACAAGCCCCGCCGAAACCAAACAAGGCCAGGGTGCTGCCTTCCGGCACGGATTGAGCTGCAGAAAATGAGAATACCTGGGGTGATCCTGCCCCGGGATCCTGCGTTGAAAAACGGAATGTGCCAGCCGATGGGGTAAAGTTGTTTCCGGAAACTGTCCCAGTTCCAGACACAGTCACGAAACCGCTCGTGCCCGGGGTCCCGCCCTGGCCGGTTATGGCAGAGGCAGTTAAATCGAACGTGAAGCCGTCAACGGACCAAAAGTTCGTTATGGGTCCTGAATTGAACGACCACGGGGCGAAGAAAGTAGTGCCATGACCCACCGTGATGAAGCTGGCCCAATTTCCATCAACAGATTGCACCTCTGGCTTTCCAGTATCTGGAACAGCCTGACTATGCCAGGCAGTTACCTGGGTTGCGGTGGCCGCCGGGGAAGTATTCAACGAAACACCCCCGGCCCAGGTGATGTTACCGTTGATCGGGCCGTTGCCTTGAGCCTGCGTCTGTTGAGAGCAGAGGCCGGCACTGAGCAACGCGATCGCCCAACTCGCCAAAATTGTTCGTGAGGAACTTTTCATTGGATCAAACTCTTATTATCTCGCAAAACCGGCCATGCTGCCAGAGAAAAAGGGTTCTGTTGCTCATTTTTTCAGACGGGTTTGCCTTTTCTACGAAAGAAGTACGCGGTGCCGATTCCGAGCGCACCGATGCCAAGAAAAGTAACAGTGCTGCTCTCCGGCACGGCGGTAGAGGCGGAAAATGAGAATTGTCCCGATGCCGCGGGATCTTGCGTCGTAAAAGTCCATGTCCCGGGAGTTACAGCGAAGCCGTTTCCGGAAGCGGCTCCAGCCCCGGCAACAACCAAAAAACCATTTCCCTGCTGAAGTATACTGGAAGTACTCAAGTCGAACTGGAACCCGTCGACCGACCAAAAATTAGTTATCGCTCCCGAGTTGAATGACCATGGAGCGTGAAACAAAGTGCCATCTCCAACATTGACGAAAGTCGCAAAATCTCCATCACGGCTTTGCACCCTCGGAAGTCCCGCCGTGGGCGTGGTCGATTGCCCGCTCCAACTGGTTACCGTCGTTGCGGTATTTACCGTTGTGGCATCCAGTGTTACAGTCCCGGCAAAGGTAATGCGTCCGACAATAGGCGTGGCCGGCTGGTCAGGGGTGACAAGTTGCATCCTCAGCTGGAGCGCGTTGCCGCCAGCTGACAACGGCCCTGCGGCATCGATATTCTCCCCCGCGGCGAAAGCGGTACCTTGCTGACATAAAAACACACCAACTAGGGGAAGCGCAAACATCGCCTTCAGCAGGGGTTTCATGACAATGATGTTATCTCTAATCCGTAACTCGCGGCACTTCTGGATGCCTCCAACCTCAAAAATCTAAAATATTTTTTCGGGAGGTGTCAACCACGACGCGAAAGGGCGAACCGATTACGTAGCGCTGGTTAATCGCCAGTCTGCTCGCGGGTGCTGGCGGAGCTGGGTGATCGAGGCATAAAGGCCATCCGCTGAGCAACAAACGCCCAGCACTGAACGCCCAATGTCTCAGGGGAGGAAATATCGATATCGAACGTCGAAGTGCAAACCGGACTGGTGGTTTCTGGATTCGACGTTGCGTGTTCGATGTTGGACGTTGGGCGTTTACGGAGAATCGCAGGGCGCCTGCCACGATGTCACAGGCTCAAGTGAATTTACCTTGGGGAGGCCCCGAACGCTTTCGGTGCTCGGGAAAGCGTTCGGAGTCACCGGCTGCGGGAATGCGGTCGGAAAGCTTGCCAGGTACACGCCAGGACGCCTGCCGCCACAACACACGCTCCAATGAATTTTGTCTTGTGTGGAGGCACTCGCCGAAAGCGTTCGTGGTGGTGGGAATGCGGGCGCAAATCTTGTAGGGAATGCAGGGTAGGCGTGCCACAGAACTCCGACCCAAGCTTTTCCAACGGATCTGGCGGCAGCTGCTCGTCATCGAACCTGTGAGTAACCCGGTCAGATGATGAATTGTAGAAGCGACCCGGGCGCACACAAACCTGGATGAACAGAGCAAAAAGCTCATGCAAGGATGGTGCTGTGGGAAGCTTTGGCGCCGGAGGACAGGGTTCAATGGGGCTGTGCCATTCTTGATGCGTGCGACCAGATCGCTTCATCCTTTGATGCTCGGGTAAAGGTGATGTGATTGGGACTGGAACCTGTACATCAGATTTCTTTGTCAATGGCTGATTGGTGTTAAAACGTCTCTTGGGAGGTAGTATGAAAGGCTCGCGATGTCGCGACGTTTCGTCCGCCGAAGATTTTATCCCGGTGTCTGGGGTCATGAACGTGTTCCAGAGTGAACGCCCAATGGACGTATCGCAACATTAAAATTTTAATCGGGATAAATAAGTGGCGCAAGGTTTGAAATGACGAAGCCCAAATGACGAATGACGAACGAAGCTCGAATGCTCAGAGGACGAAAAGGCGATGGGAAACTTCTTTGTCTGATTCGGATTGCATTTATTCTCAGCAAGCGCTGCTGATGTCGTTATTAGCGCTTGAGATTGGCTGTCGGCACTGGGCTAAAGCAGGATCTTAACGATGTTCGTCGCGACGGACGTGAAACAGACGCGGCGCGGGAGCGTTTCCAGCGGTGCATCTAGTGTCCTGTCTCAGAAATAACTGGACATTTGTTGAGTCGGAAATGGCCTTCCGGCAAGGCGCAGCGAGGGAGCATCCCCCAATGAGGCTGTGACCGAGCCGCAACGCCGCCGCAAGGCCATTTCCGGCTCAACTCTCTGAGCGGGCGCAGCTTTTGCCCGCGTGCTGCGTTGCTCCTCGTTCGCAGATCCCTCCGGATATGCTTACTCCTCGCGCCTTGCCCGCAGCCAAAATCCGCAGCCGCAAATGTCTAGACATTTCTGAGACAGGACACTAGGGGGCACAGGCCGCTGGCGTGTAGCATTCGACTGCCAGTGCGAATGCCTGTTTTGACTGCGCAATGAAAACACTCACCATTTTCGCAGCAAGGTGCCGCGGAGTACAGGCTAGCGGCAGCCAGCGGCCTGTGCTCCCCGGAAAACTGCGGTCTCGCGCGCACGCATTACCACACACTTTTCGCGGACCTAAAAACGAAACGGGCTGGCCCGGGAGCTGCCGGCCAGCCCATCTCAGTAGTAATCTGCAATAAACTTACGAAGCTTACGGCAGCGAAGTCAGCGTTTGTTGCCGCGCGATGGAAACGTCGGCTGCATCAATACGACCGCTGGCGTTGATGTCATTTCGGAAGTTAGCGTTCGTAATCGTCTGAAGAGTTTGCTGCCGCACCGACGAAACGTCAGCCGCATCCACCCGGTGACTGCCGTTTACGTCGCCAAGCAGCACACCCATCGGCACGGACGCGTTGCCGACATTTGCCCCGTCGCTCACGCCGTTGAGAGCGATCGAGACTACCTGTGCATTAGGTACGCCGGTGCAGTTCACGGTTACCTGATTACCTGAGATGCTGGTGGTGGCAGGGTTGCCGGCGCAGGTCGCGGAAGCGACCGCGGTGATGTTCGTTGGGAAGCTCACTACGATGGTGTGATTACCGGTCGTGGAGCCGCCGCTGCGACATTCGACACCCACCGAGCCGGTGAGCGGCAAGTCGATATCAAATGTGCCCGCTGATCCGTGCGTTTTACGAGAGACGGCGCCCGTAGGATTAAACGACACCGTCGAGGTTACACTGGCGGTGTTATTGCTGGGGATTGGATCGGATGTCGCTGCTGCAACGGTAGCAGTGTTTGTGATCGTCCCGGTTGCGTTAGGCGCAGTAACAACAATATCGATGGTCGCGGTCGCGCCGCTCGGGAACGTGCCAAGCTTGCACGTTACCGTGCTTGTGCCGGAACAGCTTCCAACACTCGGTGTGGCGGAGACGAATGTGACTCCAGCCGGCAGAACGTCGGTGACGGTTACGCCGCTCGTGGTTGCGGGCATCGTTGGCGCGCCGTTATTTGTCACCATCATGTGGTAAGTTAACGTGCCCCCAGGCGCGACCGGTTCCGGCGAGGCGGTCTTGGTAATAGCCATGTCAGTCGGACCGTAGCAGCCATTCAGCACCGCGCTGCCTCCGGCGAAGGGCTCCGGAGCGTTCGCGCCATCGAAGATGCTCCGGCCCGAGTTCTGGCAGACAAGCTCCACGTGCTCGCCTCCACTGGCATTGGCTGTCCAGGTAGCGTTCGCTCCTCCGGCCGGGTCAATAGTGATGTTGTTCGAGTCGAGGAGGCTCCGGTCACCGCTAGAGCCGGGGACCAGCCCGCAGAAGATCCCGAACGTGCAGATCTGCCCTACGTGAATCACACCATTCGAGACCTGCGTCTCTTGGGCGACCTGTGGACCCGCGCCGACATAGCAGGCGGGTGCGGGCGGGATGGGAACGATGCCTTGCGGCGGACACCCGCCTACGCCGGGCGGGTTGGCGATGGCACCGGTAATCTGTGAGAACTTGGTAACCCAGGAATTTGTTACAGGATTGGTAGCGTTCGGGCTGGCCGTCGGGGCATAGTAGTAGATTGCGTCCACCATGCCCTTCACGCCAGCATAGAGCCACCCGTAGAAGTAGCTGTGCGGGTTAGTGTTCGGGTTGTTGTCCGTGTCATGGACCAGGTTGACGTCCATAGGGGTCGTCCAGTGGACGCCCCCGTCAGGCGATGTCACGAACACCAAGTCAGTGTCTGCCGGGGTTTCGATGTTCGACTGCACATATTGAAGTGGTTGGTCCTTTTTCCGAACGGTCAAGAGGACATGAACCTGGCCGGCATAGTCTATGGCAGCAGAACCAAAGATCTTGTTGGCGTTGTCTCCGGTGTTCGTCGTAGCATCATAGAAGCCGGTCCAGGCGGGGCCCGTACTCGGGATCATCCAAGTGGTTCCACTATCAGTGGACCTCGTGACCCACGCCTTATTGAAAGGACCGATCTGGGTGATGTTGCAGCCGGTCGCTACATCTTGGGCGACGTCGTCGCCGGAAAGCCACAGCGCATAGGCCGTCCCGGTGTGCTGGTCAACGTACACGCCACTCGGGACGGTGTTGCAATTCGAATCCGGGATGGCCGAGTTCGTTCCCACAGCCGCAGGGGTAGGTGGCCCGAAGCTGCTGCCGCCATTAGTAGAGGTGTTGATGTAAGTTTGGCCGTCGCTGAACGTGTGGTACTCGAGATAAACCGTTGTCTGGGTCGTATTAGTGATGCTACCTGTAGGACCAAGCTTGGGATAAACGTCAACCCATGGGCGATCGATCGGGTTGGGCGATACGTTCGCGATTGTTGTGGTTGTCCAACTCGTCCCGCCATTGGTGCTCTTGTGCAGACACGCTTGAAGTTCTCCCTGGGTTGCGGTGCAGAACTCCATGATGTAATAAGCGCCGAACGCGTCGACCGCGCTGCTGACGTCGCCGCCACCAGATGTGCCCGGGATCTGGGCGGTGGCGAAGTTCCAGTTCACCCCGTCATTGCTGATATTGTATTTGGCTCCGACCTGCCAGGCTAGGACACGGTTTCCAGTCTGCGGCCCAACGAATCCAATGCCCACATAGGACTCGCTACCCCCGCCACTGCCGGGCGGAGTGACCGCCGCGTGAAACCCGGGCGGAGCGGGCACAGCCACAGATGCTGTCTCGTTCGTCCCGAAACTAAGCATGGCTAGCAAAACACCTGCCGAGCAAAGGCCGAAAGCGAGGAAAACGCGCGGATTAAAAAGTCCGGATTTGGAGTTAGATTTTTTCTTCATGATAAACCTCTTGGTACCGTTACGAATCGAAACTGAGGCAATAAATGGCCGCCTCCAACGGCAAAAAAGGTGCGGTTAGGCCCGACAAAATCTCTGTTCGTGTTTGTTAGACCGACTTTTGAGAGAGTTCATCTCGGGTATTTCGCCAAGTCTTGGGCCTCGTGTCGATCGAGTCTATGAGTCCATTTTCATCAGGACGCGAAGATGTAACCGCCTCGCTCTACCGAGGCGGTTGTACATTCGCAGCGAGCTTGAACGGCCCGTTTCCGTACCTTCCCCCTTGCTTTAAGGAGGTGATGGAAGCGACGTCAGCGTCTGTTGCCGCGCGACCGAAACATCGGCTGCGTCAATTCGTCCAGTCAGATTCAGATCGTTTCGGAAATTCGAGTTGGTGAGCGTTTGAAGCGTTTGCTGTCTCACCGAGGAAACGTCGGCCGCGTCCACCCGGCCAGATCCATTCACGTCGCCGAGAAGTACGCCGAACTGGACACCGACGTTGCCAAGATTGGCTTGGTTATCCAGTACACCGGTCAGTGTGACGGTGTCGTAATCTGCATTTGGGATACCTGTGAGAGCAACGCAGCAATCTCCGCCACACTTGCTTGCCGTAGCTGTACCATGGCTGCTGCTTGCTGTCCCGCAGCTTACGGCCGGGTTTTGAAAATGAAACACAAGCAGGTAATCCCCATTTGCCCCACCAGTGCGGCATTCCACTCCCCGCGTGCCGACGAGAGGCAACGGAACATCGAAGTCGCCGGCGGTGCCGTGAGTTTCGCGTGAGACGACGCTAATCAACGGAGGTGTCGCCACCGTGCAGGTCGGAAATTTAAAACTCGCAATCCGGGTATGCCAATCGACCGGCAGGATGTCGGTGGGCGAGGAAACCATGTACTCGTTGGTATACCAGAACGTGCAATCATCGGTCGGGTCGATCTGCAACGCACTGTAATCGCCCCAGCGATTGCGGAACGGAAAGATGCCGGTGTTGGCTTCGATGCCCTGGCCCAGAAACATGACTGCTTCGCCTTGGGCGAGCTGGTTGAGCGGGTCGCCCACCAGTCGTCCTGCGTAATGGAGCGAAGGATTGTAGGCTGGGCCACTCGCGGTATAGCCGATCGCGATGTCGCCGACGTGGTCCATCGCCGCGCTGCCCATCCAGCGCCAGAGCGGGCCGGTTGTGGTGTCGAGAGGCGCAAAGGTTCCCTGCTGGTAAACGGTGGGAGTGGTGCTGAGGCTGCGCAGCTCGTACCAACGCGGGCCGTTTCGGGTCACGCCCGTCGGCGAGTCCGCTTGCGCATCAACGGTGTGACTAACCAGGAGCGCTTCGTGATCGCCGAAGTTGCGATATGTGACGCGATGCATCAGGCGATCCCCGAGCACGTCAAGATACTGTGGCGGTTGCCCGGTGGTATTATTCTGCGGGCTGCAATCGTCAGGGCCATTCGCAATCTGACATGTTGAAAGCAGGAAATCAGCAATCGGTACGATGAAATTGGGTTGACCGGCGTTGCCGGCGTATTGACCCGAAAATCCCGGCTTCGGAGCGGGCGCGCTCGAGCCGGTCCCGAAGGTAGAGTTGGCGGGGTTGGTCCAATCGACGTGAAACTGCCAGATATGCAGTTCGTCATGCAATCCTGTGGCCGGCGGGGTATTAGGCTGGTTCGCATCGTCTGCCTCAACAAAGTAGTTAGGCGCGCCGGCGGGTGGCGGGTTTTTTCCTTCGAGCGAAGTGGGCAACTGTCCGCCGGGCGTATAGGCGCATTTCGTCATGGGAGCACAGTTAGTGGCGAGGTTTGTCTCATCGAAGAAGACATAGCGAGCGGCTTGACCCAGGAGCATCTTCGGTCGTTCGAAAGCCCATGCCCCTGCACCGGTGCTGAATAGGAGCGCGGAATTAGGAAATAAATTCGTGCTCATATAGTAGCCGTCTGGCCAGACACCGATATGCGGATAATCGTGGAATGTGTCCGCGCTTTCATCGAATTGGTAGAGCCAATAGGCGCCGGTCGGATCCGGTGTTTGCGAAATGGCGATGCACTCGGCGTAGTTTTCGGAGCCTGATTGCACCGTGAACTGGCTTAACAACCACCGGTCGGCAAGCTGGTCGTAGATCGCGATCGGATCGCCATTGTTGTGAGTGGCACAGGTGGAATTCGGTGTCGACGCCCACAGGGAATTAATCGCCTTAGGCCCGGCGATCAGGTTTCCGTTTTTGTCATAGACCGCGAAGTTTTCATTGACCATCTGCACGTAATGGTTCGGGCCGACCACACCGTTCGTATCCGGCGGCAAACAGTTTCCGCACGCCTGGCTGATGTTTAGCCCCTCGAATGACGCGCCTACCGCAGGCATCCCCACCGTGGGTGCGGTCGTGGTTTGAACCACCGGGTCGTGCTCGAGCGGATCTCTTGGCAATTTCGGAGTGCGATTGCTTAGCTCGCCTTCTTCTCGCTGGCCGCTTGAAATCGTGAACGGATTGACCGATGGAAGATCGCTCACCCGCGGCGAAATGGTTGGAGTGACTGCTTCGCCGACGACAAGCGTCGGTGCCGAAACTCCCGGCCTACCGCCACCGGAGTTGGCTGCCGAGGCGCGCATGATCGAGCGCCGGGCCGTTGGAGGCGTTTCGAATGAAGCGATCCACTGCAGAGTCGCCTGGATTGGCTGTCGAATAAACAATGGCATCGCTGCCATGTCCGACGGTGCCGGCGGAATAGAATTAAACCGGACTGGCACGGCGGTAGCGCTGCCTCTTAACGATGGCACCCCAGCAAGACTAACGATTCCAAGGGAGGCACCGACCAAACAAAGGGCGACGGCGAGGAAGATCCGCGGATTTAAAAAGGCGAATTTGGAGCAGGAGTTCTTTTTCATGTAATTATCTTTTCAGTGCTGAGCGAAGAATTTACTTATGTTCGAAATTCGGGGCACAATTGGCCGCATTGGACCGCGAAATATATTTGTTGGTGTTGATTTCGTGGCGCGATCGCGTTGGGCTGTCCTTGCGGTTGTAGGGTGGTTGCTGGTTTGTTGAGGTTTCAGTAGCAGGTAGTGTCACGCGCCGCGACCAGCCTGAATCCTACCGGCCACGAGCCAAAGTTCTCAAGTCGCTCACTGAGCGCAGGCGCATTGATTTGTTTCATCGCGGATGCTACTTAGCAGCGCCCGCGAATGAGCGAGAAGAATTACAAAGACACGCTCAACCTTCCGCGCACCGCTTTTCCAATGAAAGCGAACCTGACTGCGCGCGAGCCGGAGTTGCTCAAAATGTGGAACGAGACGCGGCTTTACCAGCAAATCCAGAAATCACGGCGAGATCGACCATTATTCGTTCTGCATGATGGACCGCCTTTTGCCAACGGCGATGTCCACATGGGCACTGCGCTCAACAAAATCCTGAAAGATTTGGTCGTGAAATCGCAGGCCATGCTCGGTAAACGCGCACCGTACGTTCCGGGCTGGGACTGTCACGGGCTGCCGATCGAGTACAAAGTAGTCAAGGAATCCCGCGGCCTTTCACCGCTTGAAGTGCGCAAGAAATCGGAAGCTTTCGCACGCAAGTACATCGACATTCAGCGCGAGCAATTCAAACGTCTCGGCGTTCTCGGAGATTGGGAACATCCCTATTTAACGCTCGATCCAAACTACGAAGCTGAAATTTTGCGCGCCTTCGCCGTTTTCGTTGAGAAAGGTCTCGTTTATCAATCAAAGAAACCGGTCTTCTGGAGCACGGGGGCTCAGACCGCCCTGGCCGAAGCCGAAGTCGAATATCAGGAGCGCGACGATACCGCCGTTTATGTTAAATTTCCGATCGCGAGCGGCGAATGGAAAGACAAAGCGAGCATCGCAATCTGGACCACGACCCCTTGGACGCTGCCCGCAAATCTGGCCATCGCCGTCGATCCGGAGGAGATTTATGTCATCCAGAAGTTTTCGCGCGACGGCACCTCCGAAACGCTTCTCATCGCGGACAAGCTGGTCGACCAATTTTGCGCAAATACCGGCTTCAAGCCGATAGGTGAGCCCCTCGCATCGATGCCCGGCAGTGTTGTAGCCGGGGTCGGTGACCCCGGCCAGCCGGCATCACCGATGCCGGCCACAACCGCGCGACATCCGTTTCTCGATCGGGAAGCGTTCGTGCACACGGCTGACTTTGTCACCATGGATACAGGGACGGGCGCAGTGCATATCGCGCCCGGCCACGGCGAAGATGATTATTGGTTAGGCGTGAAAAATAAGCTGCCGATTTTATCGCCCGTCGATGATCACGGCCGTTTCACTGAAGAGGCTGGTCTGCCGAACTTGACTGGCAAGTATGTGTTCGACGCGAACACCGACATCGTTAATTTGCTGCGAGGGCGCGGCATGCTCCTCGGCGCTCAGACGTTTCATCATTCTTATCCGTACTGTTGGCGCTCGAAAACGCCGATCATTTTCCGCAATGTCGAACAATTCTTCATCCGGATCGACGAATTGCGTGGCAAAGCGCTCGAGGCCATTCACAACGAAGTAAAGTGGGTCCCGGCCTGGGGCGAGAATCGTATCGCTGGAACGGTCGAATCGCGTCCTGATTGGGTCATTTCGCGTCAACGCAGTTGGGGCGTGCCCCTGCCGGTTTTTTATTCCGGCGATGGCCAGGCGATCTTGGACGCCAAAATCATCCGTAAACTTGCTGATCTGGTGGCCCAACGCGGCTCCAACATTTGGTTCGAGTTGAGCGATGCCGATCTCGCGCAGGAACTGGGACTGCCGGAAGGAACAACGCATCGGACTGATACCATTGACGTCTGGATCGACAGCGGTGTTTCGCACAAAGCCGTGCTCGCGCTTCATCCAGAGCTGCGCGACCCGGCTGACATGTATCTCGAAGCGACGGATCAGCATCGGGGCTGGTTTCAATCGTCTCTCCTGACCAGCATTGCCTTGAACGGCCGCGCGCCTTACAGAACCTGCCTGACCCACGGTTTCGTGGTCGATCTTGACGGCAAAAAGATTTCGAAGTCGGGCACCTATGATAAACCAACTGATGCCGGGCATTTCGTGAACAGACACGGCGCCGATCTGGTCAGGCTTTGGGCCAGCAGCATCGATTACACCAGCGATGTTCCGTTCTCCGAGGAAATGTTCACGCGCCTCGGCGACACCTATCGCCGCGTTCGCAACACGCTTCGCATTTTGTTAGGCAATCTTTTTGATTTTGCTGCTGGATCTGTAGCGGCGTTCTATGAGCGTCACCATTTTTCGGAACAAAGTTTGCGACGGTCACCCGCCGTCGCCAAGCTACGGCGCGGCGAGCAGACCGCCGCTACACGAGAGGCTGAAGGCAACGCTCCACAGTCTCGCCTCGCCCCTGGCAGGGGAGAGGATGAAGGTGAGGGGTCGTTTGGTGGCGCAACATTGATCGATCGCTGGATTCTGGAGCGGCTCGATCGGGTGATTGCCGATTGTCGATCGGCCTACGAGTTGTTTGAGTTCCATAAAGTTTACCATGCCCTCAACCATTTTTGCGCGGTCGACTTGAGTTCGCTCTACGTCGATATCACTAAAGACAGGATGTATTGCGATGCGCCGGATTCGCCCCGAAGGCGTGCGACGCAAACGGCGATGTGGGAAATTTTTGAGGCGCTCTGCAAATTGCTCGCTCCGATTCTTGCTTTCACTGCCGAAGAAGCGTGGGGGCATGCCGCTGTAGCCCGGGTCGGTGCTGTAGCCCCGACGAGTCGGGGTGACCCCGCTAACGAGAAAAGCACGCACGGCCGGCCGGCATCAACGATGCCGGCTACAGGGTCGGTCCATTTGCAGGAATTTCCGGAGCCACGCGAACGCGGCGAGGAGGCGACACGCGAAGTGGACGAATTGCTCAAGCTGCGGGCACTCATTGGTCAGGCCATTGAAAAAGCGCGGCAGGAAAAATTGATCGGTAGCGCGCTGGAAGCTTCTGTTCATTTGAAATCGGATGCGGAACTCCTCCCCAGAATCAACAGGGAAGAACTGGAAGAATTTTTCATTTTGAGCGACCTGACTATCGAGCAAGCAAAAGAAACGAGCGCATCGGTCACGAAAACATTATTTCAGAAATGCGCGCGTTGCTGGCGGCACCGGCCGACGGTGGGCGCAAGCAAACAGCATCCGGATTTGTGCGATCGTTGCGAGGATGTGGTGAGTCGATGATTCAACGCTCAACGCTCAACGCTCAACGCTCAACACCCAATCGAGCGGCCTTCTGCATTGAACATTGGGCGTTGGACGTTGGGGGTTGAGCGTTTGCCGGCTAAGGATCGAGATGAAATACATTTTCCGCCTTTCCTTGCCGTTTTATCTGCTCGATCGAGTGACTAAATATCTTGTCCTGCATCATATCCGGCCGGATGAACCGCGGATTGTCGTGCCGAACTTTTTTCACCTGGTGAGCATCACCAATACCGGTGCTGCGTTCGGCTCGTTCAAAAACAACAACGCTTTCTTCATCGCGATCTCATGCGTCGCGCTTCTCTTTGCGCTGGTGCTGCTTCTGGGGCGATCCAACTCAGGCAAGTCGATCTCGCTCTGGTGGAGTCGGGATGTCTGGCGAGATGTGTCACTCGCACTGCTGGTCGCCGGTGTTCTTGGTAATTTGACCGACCGCCTTCTTTACGGGCACGTAATCGATTTTTTACTGTTCGATTTGCACGTTCCATTCGCGCATCCCTGGCCGGCGTTTAATGTCGCCGACTCGTGCATCTGTATCGCCGTAGTTTGTTTCATCATTCATTCATTCCGGCAGGAAAAGCGTCCTACCCAAGCGCCGGAACTGTAGCGGCGGTCTGCGACCGTCGCATACTTTCTTCAAACACGGTCATCCTGGAATTCTAAGTCAAAGATGGTGCCGCTAAAGGGCCACTCGCTCTACTCGTTCACTAATCCGCCCCGCACCGGGTTTTGGCGAACGTAATCCCATTTTGGAGTAGGACTCACCGCTCCGCAAAATGTGATCAAAAAATCCCTTTTGCCAGTGAGGCGGTGGAATTCTCAAGGCTCGAAGGGTTTTCGATAATGAATTTTTCAGCGACTTCATCCAACTCGCGAGGCTCAGCCGCGTGTCGTCAATAATCACGAATGCGTGAAAGTGATCGGGCATCAAAGCATAAGCGCCGAGCCATGCCCCCTGGTCGCTCCCTGCTTGGCGAAATTCAATCAAGCGCGCTTGAACATCAGCGTTGTTCAAGATCCGTTGACGCTTGTGAGTGCATGCCGTGACGAAATAAATCGGCAGGCGCTGAAACCTGTACTCGAGTCTTCGGAGACGTTCAGGCACATCTGATTTTAGCGGCCTGTTAGACTAGAAATATTCGAGCGACGGTCACAGACCGCCGCTACAATAGAAGCGCATGAACCCAATGGAAAAAACGGCCCGGGAGATTTGTGCACGCTTGAGTCAGCACGGGCATATCGCCTACTTCGCCGGGGGTTGCGTTCGCGACATGGTTCGCGGCCTTACGCCGCACGATTTCGACGTGGCTACCGATGCGCCGCCAGAAGTCGTGCAACATATTTTTCCGCACACTTACGCAGTCGGCGCAAAATTTGGCGTAGTCGTAGTCGTCGAAAACGGAACCAATTTCGAAGTTGCCACTTTTCGCTCGGACGATGCTTACCTCGACGGCCGGCGGCCAAGTGCGGTCCATTTTGCGTCACCGGAAGAAGACGCCAGGCGCCGCGACTTCACCATCAACGGCATGTTTTTCGATCCGGCGAAAAACCAGGTGATCGATTTCGTCGGCGGCCGCGGTGATCTGGAAGCGAAGCTGGTCGGGGCAATTGGCGATCCGGTCCAGCGATTTGCGGAGGACCGGTTGCGCATGCTGCGCGCAATCCGCTTTGCCACCGTTCTCGATTATCAGATTGACCGGCAAACGTGGGAGGCCCTGATCGCGAATGCCTCTGCCATTCTGAACATCAGCGCCGAGCGTATTCGCGATGAATTAGTAAGGATTTTTTTGTCTCCAAACCGTGTTCGTGGCTGGGACTTGCTTGATCAAAGCGGACTCATGCGCGCGATTTTACCGGAGATCGCGCCGATGAAAGGCTGCAAGCAACCGGAGCAATTTCATCCGGAGGGTGACGTCTTTGAGCACACGCGGCTGATGCTGCAATTGTTGCCGGCGAAAGTGTCGGTGCCGCTTGTTTTCAGCGTTATTCTGCACGACATCGCCAAGCCGGTGACCGCGCAGCACGATCCAACTGGACGGATCCGGTTTAACGAGCACGATCGAATCGGCGCGGCAATGACAGAGCAAATAATGGAACGGCTTCGTTTTTCGCGCGCAGAAATTGACGCGACCGTCGAGATGGTGCGGCAACACATGGTGTTCAAGGACGTGCCGAAGATGCGGGTGGCGCGACTGAAGCGGTTTATGGCCCGGCCAACCTTCGAGGAAGAGCTGGAGCTGCATCGGGTCGATTGCGAGAGCAGTCATCGCATCCTCGATAATTACGAGTTTCTTTTGCAAAAACGCGAAGAGTTTGCGAACGAGCCAATCATTCCTCCGCCACTGGTGCGGGGGGACGATCTCATCGCCCTGGGCTTAAAGCCCGGTCCAAAGTTTGGTGAAATTCTGGAGGCGGTTGAGACGCGGCAATTGGAAGGAATATTAAAAAGTCGAGAAGAAGCACTCGAATGGGTGAAGCGTGAATATTCGTTAGGCGACAAAAGCTAAGGGGAACTGCGAGCTTCGGGTAGTTGACAGTAAATGCATTAGCCTTTTTTGTCCGCCATGCATATTCGCGCTAAAATCCTTGTGGTCACAGCTCTCATTGGAGCAGTCGCTTCGAGAGCGAGCTCCGAGCTGGCTTTTGAAAAAACTGAACTTGAGCTCCATCCCGCGGCCGGCGATGAGACAGCTGTCGGGCATTTCAAATATCAGAACAAGGGTGACAAACAAATCGCGATCAAAAGTGTGACCACTTCATGCGGTTGCACAGCGGCAAGCGCGAAGAATACCGCTGATCCGGGCGAGAAAGGGGAGGTAACGGCAACGTTCAAGATTGGTGATCGTATCGGCACCCAGCAGAAAGCGATCACGGTTGTGACTGATGATCAGACCCACCCGACGACCACGCTGACGCTGAAAGTGGTCATTCCTCAGGTGCTTGAGTTGCAACCAGCTTTCGTCTACTGGCAATCGGGCGAAGCGGTTAAGCCAAAAACTATTGTGGCCAAGGCCGGTAAGGACATTTCTGTTAAGAGCATTGATGTGACCTCGTCCAGTCCCGACTTTGTTGCGAAAGTCGAGCCTGGATCAGCCGCCGGCGAATTCCGAGTTAACATCGAGCCGAAGCAAACTAAGCAATCGGCCGCCACCACATTGACGATCAAACCTGTGCTCCCAAACGGAAAGACAAAAGTATTTTATGCCAGCGCGCGGGTTATGCCTCCACCGCCGGTGGCGGGACAATCAGCTAGCCCGCCTGTCGTGCGCACAGCCAACGCGCCTCTGATCGCGGCAGGAAAAGATGGAGCCAATCCAAAAATCGATGCCTGCTCATTGCTCACCAGCAAAGAAATCGAGTCTGTCCAAGGCGAAGCATTGAAGGAACCGAAATCGAGCGGCCAAACCGGAAGTGGCTTTGCTGTTTCACAATGTTACTTCGGGCTGCCTACGGCAAGCAACTCGATCAGTCTGACCCTGACGGAAAAAAGTGAGGGGCCCGAGGCGCGCGATCCAAAAGCCTTTTGGGAAGAAACTTTTCATGGGGAAAAGAACGAGGGAAAGGAACGCGAAGAGCGGGAAAAGAAACCGGCCCCGCCTGAAAAAATTGATGGAGTTGGAGATGAAGCTTTTTGGTTGGGCAATCGCTTTGGTGGCGAACTCTATGTGCTCAAGGGTGATAGCTTCTTCCGGATCAGCGTCGGCGGGGCGGGGGACAAGGCAGCAAAGATCGACAAGTCAAAGAAGCTCGCGCAAATGGTGCTAAAGCGGATTTAGCTGCCAGCCTGATTTTAGTTTTCAGGATACTACTTCTTTAGCATTTGCAGCTGGGGTCGGTGCTTTCGCGAACAGGTGGCTGCTACGACGGTAAACCCAGAACACCCGCGGTGATGTTATCCCGACTTAAATTAACGTTCACTTGAACGTATTTCAAGGAGTGCCATCTTTGAGCCGATGGCCGCGAGCAACACAATCATCGATCTGCGAAACTTGTTAGCCAGGCGTTTCCCCCGCGCTCCTTCACCTACGGCAACGGTTTTGGCCACCAAGTTACTGTTTCTTGACGAAGTGCTCGGAGGCGGCTTTCCCCAGGGAGCCATCACTGAACTGATTGCTCCAGAATGCACTGCCGGAAGCGCCTCACTCATCCACATTCTTTTGCAGTGTGCGCAACGCGATGGTTACTTCCTCGCCTTGATCGATGGCCGTGATTCCTTCGATCCATCTCCTTTCGGATGCGGAAATACTGCCCTGCGCCACCTCCTCTGGGTGCGTTGCACCAATGTTTTTGAGGCAGTCAAAGCAACCGATCTGCTTTTGCGCGACGGCAACTTTCCGTTGCTCATTGTCGATCTTGTTCTCAATCCACCAGAGGAATTGCGCAATCTGCCGCAAACGAATTGGTATCGGTTGCAACGGCTGGTTGAAGTAACTTCTACGGCTTGCTTGATCATGAGCCGCCACAGCATCGTGAGCAGCGCCCAACTCAAAGTCGTTCTCGAGAATTCCTGGACGTTTTCAAATTTCGATGAATCCAATCCGGTCTCGCGATTACGATTCCGCCTTCAACGATCCCATCTTAGATCAGACGTCCCGCCTTCGCTCGCCGCCGCGACCTACGGCGTGGCGGGCAGCCGCCTTCGGTTACACACTCCGGCGCTCCAAGGAAGTCAGGAGTCAGAGGTCCGTTAAAATTCATGTTTGCAACGATTTATATACCGAATTTTTATCTGCAAGCTGCATTGCGCCATCAACCGGACTTGCCGGCCAAACCAGTCGCCTTAATCGAGGAACAGGAAAACAAACCGCTCATTATTCAGCTGAACGAACCGGCCGAGGCTGCCGGCATTTGCAAAGGAATGACGCCGAGTCAGGCCTTGGCTCGTAATTTGCAGGTCGTGATCAAAGTTCGTTCCCGCACCCAGGAAAAATTGATCCAGGAAATTTTGCTTCACTATGCGTTCACTCTAAGCCCGTTCGTCGAATCGACCGCACCGGGAATTTCAACGATTCAATTCACGGACAATTTCAATCTCACCGATAAAATTGCGCGTGTGATCGAGCGGTTGGGGAAATCTGAAGTCAAGGCCCAGGCCGGCATCGCCGATTTACCCGACACCAGCTTGCTTGCGGCTCACCTGGCGCGGCCAGTTTTAAAAATTGACGAGCCAAAAAAATTTCTCGCAACCCTGCCGATCGAAACGCTCGCCGTCGGATACAGCTGACACAAATATGCCGGCTTTTTTGGCCAGGCCCGCGATTTTTGGGAGTGCGGCGACGCGTCGCCGCTTTTGCGGATGGGTGAGATCGCATCACGGGGCGCCAAAAGCGCGGACATGTCCGCGCACTCCAAACTGCCGCGGCGACCAAGTGAACACCGTGCGCGGATTGACTCGTCGGTTTAAAGACGAAGACTTCGTCAGACAGATACCTATTCCAGCAGTCCCTTAAATATTCCGCATTACGTCGCGACTGGTTTAGTTTCGATGAACAAACGATAGACTAAACCGCCGAGTGCGCCGCCGATCAAGGGACCAAGCCAATAGACGTAATGGTCATGCCAAAAATTCGCCGCCAAAGCAGGCCCGAAAACGCGCGCCGGATTCATCGCGGCGCCGGTCAGCGGTCCGCCAAATAAGATGTCCAGTGTGATGGTCGAGCCAATGGCAAAGCCTGCGATGCGACGCCCGCGTTCGTCCACCGCCGTGCCGTAAACAACAAAGACGAGAAAAAAAGTCAGGATCGCTTCGACCAGGATCCCCTGGGCTGGATTGAGATTGATGGCGAGCTGAGGCGTTCCGGTGGTGACGACATCGCGCCCGAACAAACCAAGACAAATCAAGGCTGCCGTAAAGCCACCGAATAGTTGCGAAATCCAATAACGGATCGCATTCGGGATGGTCATGTGACCGCCGCAAACGAGGCCAAAAGTGACGGCCGGATTGAGCTGACCGCCTGAGATATGCATGGTAGCAGAAACGAACGCGGCAATGGTCAGGCCGTGGGCAAGGGCGACGCCCAGCACGTCATGTCCGGCGGTTTTGATGGCACCGATCCCGACAAAGATCAGCGCAAATGTTCCAATGAATTCAGCGAGGCATGGGCGGAGTTTATCCATGCCGAGATCCAATCAGATTGTCCGCTTTGTGACAATCGTGTTATGCCACAATCCTATGGTGTGAGCTGTTGGAGCGCCCGCAGGGAGTCGCTGCGCAATCATTAAAAGTGGATGGCCATTAACTCTCGCGAAGTACTGTGCGGCACGAATGTCTGTGAACCCGATCAAAACTCGACCGTTTAAAACGGTCGAGTTTGTTGATTTCAATTGTTTGTCCGCACTGCGGAAGACACGGTCTGGCTAGCTGCCGGCGTAATTTGGATATTTCTCGCGCAGCTGCCGCGCCGCGCGCTCAGCCTCGTCAGTTTTTCCCGCCCGTTGATAGGCGGTGGCCGCTTTTTGCAGCGCGCGCGGCGTGATCGCCGCATCGTCGTAAAGCAGCGCGACGCCCATGAAGGCCTTTCCTGCATCTTCAAAGCGACCACGCTCGACGTGCACTTCGCCCGCAAGCAAACGGGCCTCAGCATTCACGCGTCCTTCCGGCTGAAGCACCATGATTTGCTCGGCGATCTTTTGTGCCTCGTCCGGCTTGTGCGCAGCAATTTCCACGGAGCCAAGTGCGAGGAGTACTTTTGCCTTACCGGCTGGGTCGGTTGCCGTTTGCAGGTATTTTCTAAACGCGCCTTCAGCTTCATCGAAGTTTTGCAATTTGGATGCGGCATCGCCGAGATAGAACCAAAAGTCCGGCTTTACGTTCGGTGGTTGGCCGGTCTCGGCACCGGATGGGCCGGTTCCGACGGTCGACTTGCCCAGAGCGCTCAAGTATTTTTCCGCGGCGGCAAAATTTTTCTCCTTGTAATACTCAATGCCGAGCCACTCCAGAATCTCACCCGGAAGGGACGTGTTTGGAACAGCCGCCATGAAATTGTTCACTTCATTTGTTAGGGCGGTGCGGTCGCGCAGGTAATAGAAAGATGAGATGATCCGGACGGTAGCCGGATTGTAATATTGATTTTTGTTCAGCCGACGAGCGGCATCGAGCGCACTGAGCGCGGTCTTATAGTCCTTGGCTTCAAAGGCCGCTTTACCGATGTAATATTGCGCCTGGGCCGCAACTGGACTCTTTGGAAATTCCTTCAGCAGCTGACGAAATGTTTCGGCCATTGCTTTCGGATTTTGTTGTTCGCCCAGGATGAGCGCCTTCTGTTGTAAGGCGGCCTCACGTTCGTGCGCCTTCGGATATCTGGTCAGGATCGCATTCAGGTCCGAAAGTTCCGCGTCGTAATTTTTGTCCTCCTGATAAGCCAGCGCACGCTGCGCGAAAGCAAATGGCGCCTGCGGGCTGTCGGGGAACGCTTGCACGAAATAGCTGAACGCCTCGATTAGCCCGGCGTTGTCTTTCATCTGCAGGTAACACAACCCCAGCTTGAGTGCGGCTTCGCTGCGCAACCTTGGCAGGAGTTGTGATGCGCGCAGTTCCGCGTAAATCGGCGCAGCGCGCGGATAGTTTTGTTGTTTATAGAGCGCTTCCGCTTTTAGCAGCTTCGCTTGATCGGCCCGCTCCGTTGTCGGATTCGAGGTCAGAAACTGGTCGACCTCGGGAGGGAGTGTCGAAGGATCCGAATTGTAGATATTGATCAGCCGCTGGTAGGCTGCGTCCCTTGCTTCCTCCCGGCTCGGGTAAACGTCAATGATCTCGCGATAGATGGCCTCGGCCTCTTTGGCTTGACTAAGCTGACGATGACTATTGGCAGCAAATAACATCACTTCTGCGCGAGCATCTTCCGGCACTTGTTGCAGCACTTTTTTGTAATCGGTCAGCAACTGCGCGTATTGCCCCGACTGATATTGCAAGCGCACAATTCCGACTTGAGCGAGGGCGCGCCAGCGTCCGGCCTCTGGCAGCGAACGGCCTTTCTGGAGCAAAGTCATTGCTTTTTCGCCCATTGCCTTGTCGATCTTGTCTTTTTCTGCCTGCTGAAGGTCAACTGCGAGCAGACCTGCCCGCACGGTCGCTTCCGCTTTCAATGCCGGCTTCTGTGTCTCGCCGGCGAGCGCTTCATATTGTCTGAGCGCATCCAATTTTCGTCCGCGCACTAATGCAATCGAAGCAGCCGTCGCGCGCGCATCTTCGCGATAAGGATTTGGATTCTTAGCTTCGGCGACCTGAACGTAAATGTCGTAAGCATCATCTTTGTGACCGACCGCTTCCAGGCAACGCGCTTCGAAGTAACGCGCCGAAAGGGCCACGGCCGGCTCCTTTGATTTCGTGGCCGAGCGGTGAAATAGCGGAAGCCCGGTCGAGTAGTCTTTTTGGGTGAATGCAATTTCGCCAAGCGCATAGGCGGCCGGTCCGGCGAACTCACTATCGTCGTAATCGTTCAGTACCCGCTGAAAATTAGTGCGTGCATTTGAGGGCTTGTTAAGATTGCGATAGCATTCGCCGAGCGAGAAATAGGCATTTGCCCTTCCCGATCCTCCCGGGAAATCGTCCAGATATTTTTGGTATTCCGGAATGGCGAGGTCGTAGAGCTTGCGAGTAAAGAGTGCGTTAGCGTATTCAAGTTGGCGGCGATCAGGTGGCACCGTCTCTGCCGGCGGGGGAGTCGTTTCGTCGATCGGCAGCGCCCGCGGCGGTGGCGTCTCCTCCACCGGTTGGGCCCGGCGGACGTCGGGCCATTGAGCCAGGGTCGCGGAAAACGAAAAACAAATTACCGGTCCGAGCAAACCGGCCGCGCCACGCGCGGGTTTCATTTTGCAGTCGCGAAGGCGACGTTGGTGATTCCAGCTTCCGTACAAATATTCAGCACGCCGATAATGTTCTTGTAGGCGCCCGCTTCGTCACCTCGAATGACGACGGCCTGATCGGAATTAAGCTGAACCAGACCTTTCAATAATTCGCTCAACTCCGGACCACTCAGCGTTCGCCGGTTGACTATCACATTGCCATCCGCTTTCACGTTAACGACGACATCGCCGATTGGTGCACTCTTTTCCCTTGCGGCCGATGCTTTCGGCACCTTTACGTCGAGCTCGTTTTCATTGCGGGCTGCGTTCCAGGTGAGGAGAAAAAAGATCAGCAGCAGGAGCAATACGTCAACGAGCGGCGCGAGTTGAATGCCCGGATGATGAAGGGGAGCGCGGCCGCGAAGGTTCATGTGACAGAAAGAAGAGTCTCGACCTTAGAGTTCGTCCTCGATCAAAACAGGCGTTCTTTCCATGCGCTTCTCGAATTGGAGAGAGAGCAGAGCCAAAATATGGGTTGTAGCCGATTCCAAGTCCGAAATCAGCCTTTGCGATCTACCTCGGAAAAAAGCGTAGAAAACCATCGCTGGAATTCCGATGGCCAGGCCGGTCGCGGTGTTAACCAACGCCTGGCTAATACCCCTTGAAAGTGCGATGTAGCGGGCACTGCCAACATCTGCTCCCAGGGCGCCGAATGATGTTATGATTCCAAAGACGGTGCCGAGCAGACCGAGCAATGGTGCAATCATCCCAATGTCGGCAAGGTAGGTGACCCGATTATTAAGACTGGCCGCAACGCGACTGCCTTCTGTCTCGGCGATCTCCCGAACTTGGGCGAAATCCGCATTTGGATTTTTGGTGGTGAAATCAAGCATTTTTTGCACGACACGGGCGATGGCCTCACCGTGGCGGTTCGAGACAGCAAGCAATCCAAGATAATCGCGTTTGCGCAAGAGCGCATCGGCCGTGGCCATGAATCCGCTGGAGACAACCGCACCGCGTCGGATCGTCATTAGATAGACGACCACGAGCATCACGAAAAGGATCGATAAAAGACACAGTGGCACCATGACGGGGCCGGCGCTGCGCAATGCGTCGAGGACGGTGGTTGAGTGCGGAATGTCAGGAATGAGTGACGGCGTCGCGCTTGTCGCGGAGCTTTGTGCGAGAGAAGGAGTTGTAATCGCCGCGGCGATCAGCGCGAGCAAGATCTTCATGCCAAAAGTCCTTTAAGCATAGACAGAGCAGTGATCGATGCAAATGACAGTGCCCGTGGCGTGACAAGTGTCCGCAGACTAAAACACTAGAACTAATCTAGCTTTGTTGGAAACGCCCAGATCGGATTCGGTATCGGAGGCAGGCGAGGACGCCCGCCACCACAGTAAAGCTCTACCTAGTTTACCTTCGGTCGAGGTGGATATCTCCACTTCCCCTGTTGAGACAGACCGTCCCCGGCTGCGGAACTGTGATTGCGAGGCTCGGTTAAGCCGTTCACCAAGGCTAGGCTGTTCTAAACAAACCGGTCTCCGCCTACCGAGCGCCGGACCCGAAAGATATGCGCTGGTTGAATCTCCGGATCTAGCTCGACATAATTGCGACGACCGTGCCAGGTGTAACGCGCGTCGCTCAGAAGATCGTGAACCTGATAGGTGTCGCCTTCCATCGAACCAAACTGATCGATGGGGACGTCCACATATGAGTTCTGTTTGCGATGCGGATCGAGATTCACAACTACCAGAATGATATTGTCGCACGCCACGGTCATCTTCCCGTAAAACAAAATCATGTCATTATCGGCATGATAGAACCGCAGGTTATCGTAAAAATTCAGGGCGCGATTCTCTTTACGTATTTGGTTTAGACGCGCAATCCAGTCTTTGATATTGCCCGGTGCGTTCCAGTCGCGCGCCTTAAATTGGTACTTTTCTGAATCGAGATACTCCTCGCGTCCGGGGAGTGCTTCGTTTTCGCACAGTTCGTATCCACTGTAGATTCCCCACAAGCTCGAAAGCGTCGCGGCTAGGACCGCTCGAATCATGAATGCCGGCCGGCCGCCATCCTGAAGAAAAAATGGCAAGATGTCTGGCGTATTCGGCCAAAGATTGCCGCGAAAGTATTCCCGCATGTCGGTTTGCATAAGCTCGTTGAAGTAGTCGGTGAGCTCCTGCTTTGAATTGCGCCAGGTGAAATAAGTGTAACTCTGAGTGAAACCCGCCTTGGCCAGCACCTTCATCATCTTGGGCCGGGTAAATGCTTCGGAAAGAAAGAGCACGTCCGGATAAAATTGCCGTACCCCGCTGATCAGGTATTCCCAGAACGCGACCGGCTTGGTATGCGGATTATCGACACGAAAAATACGCACGCCGCGCTGGGCCCAGAAAAGAACGATGCTCTTCATTTCGGCCCAAAGCTCGGGCCAGTTCGCACAGCGGAAGTTTAGCGGATAAATGTCCTCGTATTTCTTCGGCGGATTTTCTGCGTATTTGATCGAGCCATCGGGTCGCGTATAAAACCATTCCGGATGTTCCCTGACGTAAGGATGATCCGGCGAACAATTGAGCGCAAAATCCAGCGCGATTTCCATTCCGCGTTCGTGCACTTTAGCCTGGAGCCAGTCGAAGTCTTCCAGCGTGCCGAGCGCAGGGTCGATTGCCTTGTGACCGCCAGCTTCGCTTCCGATGGCCCATGGCACTCCTGGATCGCCTGGTTCAGAAGTGACTGCATTGTTGCGCCCCTTACGATTGGTGCGGCCGATCGGATGAATGGGCGGAAAATAAATGACGTCGAAGCCCATCGCTCTGGCATGATCAATTCGCGGCAAGCAATTGCGCAGTCGGGAGCCGCGATCACCGCGACCTGCAGCCGAGCGCGGAAAAAACTCGTACCAGGCAGCCGTGCGCGCTCTTGTTCGATCGACAATAACCTGGGCCGCGGGCACATATTGGGTAGCACCAGAACGATCGGGATAGGTTGCCATCAGCACTTCAAGTTCGCCGGAATGCGCGATCTCGTTTATCTGCGCGTTGTTACTGGTGCGGATGCGTTCGGCGAGCTTATTTAAACGCGCCGCATCCGCGGCAACGTACGCCCTCTGCGCAGCTGCCTCCACCAATGCCGCACCTTCCAGCGCTTCCGCAGTCAAAACTGAAATGCCAGCCTCGACCTTCGTGGTAAACTCATGTTGCCATCCGCGGAAAGTGTCGGTCCAAGCCTCGACCGTATATTCGTAAGTCCCCACTTCGTAGAAGGTGCAGAAGCCGCGCCAGCGATCGTTATCGACAAAGCTCATCGGTGTTTCATGCCAGCGTGTCTCGCCCACGGGTCGCCATCTCAAAGCTGCGGCGACAACATCGTGCCCGTCTTTGAACACATCTGCTTCTACGACCAGATCTTCGCCCACGACGCGTTTGACCGGGTAACGCCGCCCGTCAAATAGCGGCTGCAGGTTCTCAATTACGGCGCTGGGAAAGGCCCGAGTAATGGGCCTTGAATCAACCAAGATTAGGCGATTGCGAAAGGACAAATCGTGGGCAGCAATGATCGACGGCGGGCTGCCTGCTGAGAAAATTGAGGGTGTCCGTTACGTTTCAGCCTAACTAAATAGTGCCGACCTATTTGTTCCGCGATAATCCGGCCGCCGCCGGAGAGTGCGTGCGCGTCCGCGCGCCGCTTTTGGGAGTTGGCACCCCGAGCGAAGCGGTGCGCACCGTTTTCCTGTTTATGAGAGTCGTTCTAAGGCGACAACTGAAACACGCACTCGTATTGGCCGGAGTTGCGCGTTTCTTCCCGGCGCACGCGTGTGCCGAGGACGGCTTGGAACATGTCGCGCTCGAGTCGCCCAATAATCGGATAGCGCTCGAGCAAATTTAGGATGGGGGAATGACATTCCAAAATCCGCGGTCCTTCGACGTTTCCATCGGTCATATATTGCGCCATGTAACCTTCGTCGTCGCGCAGCCTGGCCAACCATTTTGCACGTTCAGCCAGCGTTTCTCCTTTTGCCTTTGCCTTGAGCGCAGTCGTCTTCTTTTCGAAGATGTTGTAGAGCAGTTTCTCCGGGGCATTCGGTCCATAAATTTCCCGGACTGATTTGAGAAGCTCGAGCGTTAGACCATTACTGTCGGTCTGAAAAAGGTCATGGCTGCGACGCGTGAGACGGTAAACCATCTCTGGCCGGCCCATCTTCTGCGGACGTCGCCAGGTATCGAGATAACCATCGCGTTGCAGCGTGATACAGTGCTGTTTGATCCCCATGTAACTCATCTTCATTTTTTCGACGAGTTCGTTCACCGACATCCCCTGCGTTCGCTTGAGTGAGTTCAAAATTTCCAAGCGTTGGGTGCGACCAATCTCAGCCAGCAGTTTTTGGTTCATGTCAACGAAAGGAATAAGCATGCGAGTTTACTCGATTACCTTTCGTAAAAGCAATTCGAAATTCATCCAAGTGACCGGCGGAAAGAAGATTACGCAGCAACTGGGGAGCGTTGACCCGCGTAAAATCCGCTAGGGCATTACGTTTTCACATCAATTGAAGGGAAGATCGACAATTTTTACCCGCCCGCCTCCAGCCGGATTCTCTGGCGCGATCGCGTTCAATTGTGTTCCGACCTGATTGAAGCCGCGCTTGACAAAGCCCAGCGCGATTTGCTTTCCCAAACGTTCGCTCCAGGCTGCGCTGGTGACCCAGCCAACCTCCTTTTGTCCCTCGCCAGCCGGGAACAGCTTCATGCCGGCTGAAAGAGGCGAATCCTCCTGGGACACTAAACCGCAAAGTCGTTTGTTAGTTTGCCCAGACATCTTCATTCGCGAAATCACTTCCTGGCCGATGTAACAGCCTTTTTCATAATCGATCGTCCGTTCCTCCAGATTCGCTTCAATCGGGATTATTTCGTCTGTCAGCTCCCGACCCCAACGTGGAATTCCTCTTTCGATTCGAAGGAGCTCCACGCGGTCGGCGTCGTAAAACGTGGATTGCACCGATAATTGACCAAACAATTCATTGCGGTCGGTCGCGGCCGCCCAAATATCGGAGCCGGGCTCCGAAAAACGTATTGCTGATCTAACCTTGAATTTGCTGGGTAGCGCCGGGGCAGGTGTTCCCCAGATGTGAAAGATCGACCACTGGGCGGTCTCATCCGTAAGCCACACATCGTCGGCAATGATGTAGCGATCGAGTCTGGGTTGGAGCGACTCGCCAAGTTCGGGATCAGCGTCCAGGAGATAGCTTTCTTCCTCCGCCGCGACAAACAGGGAAGCGTTTAACCTGCCCTTCGCATTTAAAATGCAGGACTCGATCGAGCGCTCTTCTGTCGCCTTACGCACGTCGTTGCTCAATTGTCCGTTTAAAAACCGCTCGCGGTCCGTGCCCGCGACACGCAGTTTGGTCCGAGAAGAGAGATCGAAAAAGATCGTATTCAACTAACCAGAATTGAGTCGATAATGTTCAGCCGCGGCAGAGCCGCGTTCAACATTCACTCCTGCGTCGTAGCAATCGATCGAAAAAACCGCGACGCGACGGCATTTCGTCACCACCTTCTTCTGACTCGCCAGACGAAATTCCTCCCGGAGCTGCGGAGTTCCTGCTTTGAAGACCGGACTTCTCTTTTTCCGCTCCATCTTCCGGTGGGCCGCTCATACCCTCTGTTTTCGGCGTTGCCTGTAGTTCGAAGGGGTCGGTCTGTGCCGGACTCTTTTCCGTTTTGGCCGACTCACTCTCGTTTCTCCAAGCCTCAGCGATCGGCGGCTGAACCTCGGGCGGACTGACAGCCTCCTCGACCGGCCTCGTCTGCTCAAACAACTCCAGATCAACTTCCGTCTCGCCGAATCTTGGGATTTCAGGAAAATATTTTCGCGCCACGGCGGAGAAATCTTCCTCCGCACTGCCACGTTCCATTTGCTCAAGGAGCCGGTCGCGCGCCGCCGTAGCGACGCTTAATTCAAGATGATTCAATAATCCGAGGTGACTTGCGATCTGCATGTCCTTCAGCATGTGTTTAATCGAAAAGTGTGTCTCGAAGTTGCCTTCGATTATCTTCGGCAGCTTCAGCGAGAGCGTGGCAGAATTACTTGCGTTACTTTGCATCGCCGCCGCGAATTTTTCTGGAGAAATGCCGAGGCTTCGGATGAGAGCCAATCCCTCAACCAAGGCTTGCACACTGGCTGCGGTGACAATATTGGTTGCGACTTTAATTGCGGTAGCCTGCCCGATCTCGCCGATCTCGATGATTTCCTTGCTACTAGCCTCGAGGACGGGCCGCACCTCGCGCAACACCGCCTCATCCCCTGCTACGTAATAGACCAGCTCGCCTTTTTCCGCTCCGATCTTACTGCCAGTAAAGGGTGCTTCTACGAAACGAGCACCTCGGCGCTGGACGATATCGGCGGCGGCTCGCATGGAGTGTGGCGCGACGGTGGGATGTGCCAGCACAATGTGGCGAGGCGCCAGTGCGGGCGCTAGCTGATGCACGATGTCCAGGAGGGCATCGTCATCGGACACAAAAAGCTGCACGTAATCGCACATCTCGGCGATTTCAGCCGGTGCCCCTACAAAATTTGGAACCGGACGCGGACTACGGTTCCAGACGAAAACATCGAACCCGTTCCGGCGAAGGCTCTCCATCACCCTGGTGCCGATAATTCCGAGGCCGATCACTCCAGCATTTCTTTGCGAACGGCGAAGCATATAATCCGGTTTGGGTAAAAGTGGCTATCAGGGTGAGGCGAAATGATCGCCCGCGCAACCGAGAAGTTTTGCGCCTGCCGACGCTGCGCGTCAAAACATTACGCCTGAGGACAAAGAACCGCTGGACGCTCCTATTAGCAGCGAGGAAACGAAAGAGCTTTGCCTCACTTGAGAGCAAACTCAGACAAATAGTACGCCGCCACTGCGCCAACGGTCTGGAGGCTCTGCGCGCTCACCTTGTCAATGGTGTCCTCCGCCGTATGCCACGCCGGATAATCAAAATCGATGACGTCGATGGTGGGAATCCCGATGTGATTGAGCGGAGTATGATCGTCCACGATGTTCTGGTCGAAATAGGTGAAGTAATCGCGCAGTTTCAGCGCGTCAGCGGACGCAAAAATGTCGTGCGCGATTTGGACAGGCGAATCCAGAGGAAGCGTTGTGCGGAGCGAACGGTCGCCCACCATATCGAATAGGATGCCTCCGCGAAATTCCTTCGTCGCTCGGGATTTGGAAAGTTGATTTGCAAAATACCGGCTGCCGTAGAGGCCGTCTGTTGCCGAAAAATTCTGGTAGGCTTCTTCTCCATCGAAGAAAACCAGCTCAGTTTTGGCGGCCAGATTCGGATGTTGCCCCAGCACCCTTGCCAATTCCAGGAGCAAGCCGGTGCTCGAACCGCCATCGTTCGCGCCGACGAACCGGATTGTGTCGAAGGTTTTCGTATCGTAATGACTACACAGAAGAAACATCGGCGCGGTCGCGGCTTTAGTTCGAGTAAATCGCGTGATGAGATTTACAAAGCGGACTTTGCCGCGCGGCGTTTGGTCGGTGAAAGGTTGTTCGGTGGTCTGCCAACCGCTCGTTGTCAGCTGATTGATAATGTAACTCCGAGCTTTTTCGATTGCATCAGAACCGGGGGGACGAGGGCCAAGATCGACCAGATGTTGCACGTGCAGGAGCGCCTTTTCCCCGGAAAATTGCTCCCAGATTTTACTCTCGGCATGAGCTCCGGCAGCAATGCACAAAAGGAGTAATTGAGTAGTGGAGTGATGGAGTAATGACTTCAATTGGAACGCTCCTCCAAAACTCCATTACTCCATTACTCCATTACTCCATCTGCCAGTAACCCCAGAGCAGTTATAACGCGCTGAAGATCGTCATTGCCGTAATATTCAATCTCGATTCGACCGCGTTTCTCACCGTGATGGATGCTCACGCGCGTACCAAGCTTCTGTTGCAATCGGTTTTGTAAATCGTCGATTGCCGGCAGGGTGACGGTTGCTTCGCTCGCTACGCGATTTCGCCGGCTGCGGCCCAGGCCAAGCCTTCGCGCAACCAATCGCTCCGTATCACGCACCGTCGCGCTGCGCCGCAAAACCATTTCGGCAACGTGCAGCTGGTCATCGGAAGATTTCAGTCCGAGCAGGACTTTGGCGTGGCCAACTGAAATCAAACTTTGGGTGAGCCAGGTTTGGACTTGCGGATGCAAATCGAGCAACCGCATGGCGTTGGCTACCGCCGCGCGGCTGCGGCCGACTTTTGCGGCGATCTCCTCCTGGTGCAGGCCAAATTCATCGGCCAGCCGAGTGTAGCCTTGCGCTTCTTCGATTGGGTTAAGATCGGCCCGCTGTAGATTCTCGATCAAGGAGAGTTCCAGCACTTCTCGATCGGTGGCTTTACGGATGATGACCGGCACGTGAGTAAGGCCGGCTTCCTGCGCCGCGCGCCAGCGTCGCTCACCCGCAATCAGTCCATGCCGTCCGTCTATTTGGCGAACAATCAGCGGTTGAATGATGCCGTGCTGCCGGATCGAGTCCACCAGCTCCCGCAACGCTTCGCCGCCAAAATCCTTTCGTGGTTGCAATGAACTCGGTACCACACTGTCCAGGCCGACCTGGTGAATTTCCTCGCCGGAAATCTCGTCGGTCGAGGCTGCCATTCTCGACAGCGGAGCGACACTCGGGCCGATCAAAGCATCCAAACCTTTACCCAGACCGGATCTCGTCATGCAGTTGAGGCTATCGAAACAGTGTTAAGAAGGCAAACAACAACGAGTGGGCACCGATTGTTGCGTCTATTTGGGGGTAAAGTAGCATGGCGCGATGATCCCGCTGCCGGAGGTTTTCACACTCGGACATTCGCCCGATCCGGATGATGCCTTCATGTTTTATGCAATGGCCGAAAACAAGATCGATCTGCACAGTTACCGGTTCGAACATCACTTGCAAGACATTCAGACATTGAATGAGCGGGCGCTTCGAGGCGAGTTGCACATCTCCGCGATCTCGATTCACGCCTATGCTTATGTTGCGGATAAATACGCGTTGCTGCCGTGTGGCGCGAGCATGGGCGATGGATATGGACCGATTTTAATCAGAAAACGCCCAACGCCCAACTCAGAGGCTTCGGCGTTCGATGTTCGGCGTTCGGCGCTCGGCGTTTCTGTCGCTTCTTCCCAAAGCGAAGATGCCGAGCTTCGTGAACATTTGCGAAATCTTTTGATCGCAGTTCCAGGCCGCATGACCAGCGCTTATCTCGCTTTGCAACTTTATCTCGGCCGGTTCAGACACGTTATTGTTCCGTTCGACGAAATTTTTGACGCGGTGAAGAGTGGCCACGCGGACGCGGGGCTCATCATTCACGAAGGACAGCTCACTTACCGGCGAGAGGGTTTCGAAAAAATTATCGATCTTGGCGAATGGTGGAAACGCGAAACTGGCTTGCCGCTCCCGCTCGGTGGGAATGTTTTGCGCAAGGATATTCCGAAAGATGTGCGGCATGCTCTGCTCGAGATCATTCGACGAAGTGTCGATTACGGTCTGGCGCATCGCGCTGCGGCAGTAAAGCACTCGATGCCGTACGCGCGGGACATGAATCCTGAACTGGCCGACGAATTCATTGCCATGTACGTGAACGAATTTACCCGCGATTATGGCGACGTCGGTCGCGCCGCGATTCGCAGATTTCTCGAAGACGCCCGAAGCGCCGGCTACATCGAAAATGAATTCGAAATCGAGTTCGTCGACTGAAAGCTGTGCTCTACTTCTTTGGCTTCGGCGATTTTTCGGGCTGGGTCTGTTGAGCGACGAACGATTTGATACGGGCAAACTCTTTTTGAAATCCTTCTCCGAAATTCGCGGTCCCGTATTCGAAAAGGACGACGAAGCAGAGGGTGAGAAAGAGAAAAAGTGCGAACCAAAATAGCCCGCGCAGCAGAGTCATGACCAGAACCGTAACTTAGACAAAGTTTGCGGTCAACGAGCATGCTACGGTTCGATATCGGGCCCGCGGCAAGTGCCGATTGGACCCCACAGCGCAGCTGGCAAACAGTTCGCACCATGCACGTTTCGGCTTGGTCTTAGTCGACCAAAAACCAATTTGACTTATCTCAAGGAGAAGCACGGCCGTTTCGCTGAGGCAGAATGACGCGCGGGCAAAGAGCCGTGCACTCTATTTTCCTTGAAGCTTCGCCCAACGCCTAATCATAAGTAGTGCATCTACAGCCAAAGTAGTTGCGACCCATGATACGCGAGTTATATCAACCCCGAAAGCTTTCGGGGCAGCATAAAGGGGTAGGTTCCGGAGTGGCCAAACGGGGCAGACTGTAAATCTGCTGGCTTTACGCCTTCGCTGGTTCGAATCCAGCCCTGCCCAATTTAAATACTAATGTCTGCGCCTGCGCGCGCTGCGTTTTGCGCGCAAGGGTTCTTAGGAAAGCGCCCCCTGCAGATGAAGCGGTTTGACCAGGGGGATGCTAGTTTTAGCGACCGCGACGTTGGCCGCCCTCTCGGCGACCGCCCCCATAACCACCGCCGCCGTAGCCGCCGCCCCCGGGAGGGCGCTGCTCGCGAGGTCTGGCCTCGTTGACCGTCAATGCCCGGCCTTCCATGGTCTTGCCATTGATCTGCGAGATCGCGTTCTGGGCGTCTTGGTCCGATCCCATCGTGACAAAGGCGAAGCCCCGCGATTTACCGGTAAACTTATCCTGCATCAGCATGACTTCCTGAACCGCGCCGGCTTGAGAGAAGAGCTCCTGAAGTTCGTTCTCGGTCGTGTTGAATGGGAGATTTCCCACATATAGTTTAGTTGCCATTGAGTTTATTCTGGAAAACGCCGCCAGGTCACTGTTCCCGCTTATCGGATTTCAAATCGCCGCTGATAAACTCAACTGACAATCCACCAACTGCCGAGCTGCTGTTTTCCCCTTTCGGGTCACTTAGTAAGATGCTTCGTTTGAGAAAGCAATAATAAATCGAAGCCAAACCGGGTTAAAAATGGCGACATTTGACGTCTCAAACGGAAAAAAGAATGAGGCTCGGGTTGGCATCGTTGTCGCCGGGATTGTGAGCCCGCTCGGTTTCGGTCTGGTCGAGACCTTCGAAGCGTTGCGCGCCGGTCTGGATTGTGTCGGCGGGGTAACACGGTTCGATGTCGGGCATTGCCGATGCAAAACGGCCGGACAAATCGCCGACGAACAGCTGTTGGATCGTCAACCAAACGAACGCAAGGCAAAACGCATGCACCGCGCTTCCCAAATGATGATTTGCGCGCTGGGAGAAGCGCTGGCACAAGGCACCCGATTTGAACCGGAGCTAACGGTGATCGGTACAACCAGCGGTGGTATGTCGTTCGGCCAGGATTATTACCGTGCCTTACATCGACATGATAGGTTGCGCCACGCCGCGGGCTGGATTGCCAATTATCCACCGCAAAAACCCGTCATTGATGCACAGGAAACATTCGGGATCTCGGCACCCTGCCAGGTTATCGCTAATGTTTGCGCTTCGGGTACGAACGCAATCGGCCATGCGTTCCAATGTGTCCGCTCCGGTAAATATGAGGCCGTCCTGGCGGGAGGTTATGATGCGCTTTCCGAACTGGTGTTCGTCGGTTTCGATTCACTGCAGGCGGCCACGCCGGAAAAATGCCGTCCCTTTGATCGAAATCGCACGGGAATGGTGCTGGGGGAAGGGGCGGCCATTCTTGGGCTCGAGAATTTGGAGCGTGCACAGACTCGAGGGGCACCTGTTTTGGCGGAAATCACGGGCTATGGTATTTCGACCGATAATTTTCATCTGACCCAACCGGATCCTTCCGGCACGGGCCCGCGACAGGCGATGGAACAAGCGATGACCAGCGGTGGGGTCCGGCCAGAAGCGATCGGTTACATCAACGCACACGGTACGGCCACTCCGTTCAACGATGCGGCCGAAGGCAAAGCCATTGCCGAGTTATTCGACCGTGTGCCAATCAGCTCAACCAAGGGGATGATGGGGCATTCGTTAGGAGCGGCTGGTGCAATTGAGGCGATTTTCTGCTTGCTGGCGTTGCAGCATCAGTTCCTCCCGCCAAATATCAATTTCCGGGCCGGCGATGAAGCTATTGATTTGAATATTATCGCAAACGCATCGCGTCCGGCGCAGATCGACACTGTTCTGTCAAACTCATTCGGTTTCGGCGGCACAAATGCCTCGATTGTGATTCAGAAATTCGCAGAATGAGTCTGCGAATTGCAGGGATGGGATGGGTCACCCCGCTTGGCCGGGGTATTGAGGCTGTTTGGGAGCGACTGCTTGGCGGAGGAGAATCCAGCGCGCAGCTAATTTCCGATAGCCCGCAAGGAAAGAAATATCCATTTTTTCCAGTATCGAATTCGATTCTGAAAGACTTGCCGCCGCATCCGCGACTGCGCCGGGCGAGTGCGATTTCACGCTTTGCGGCTGCAGCCGGCTTGGACGCGTTGAAAGGAGCAGAGTCGACCCGCCTTGGCCATCGGCCTTCGCAAGCTTACGGCGCGACCAGAGGCTACGGCGCGGCTGGCAACGATGAAATCGACATGCAGCGCACGGCTCTGATCTTCGCGGTGTCGAACGGCGGGGTTGTCTACACCAAGCGATTTTATCACGACGTCGTGGTGTCGGGGGCGCAGTCTGCAAGTCCGTTACTCTTTCCGGAGACGGTCTTTAATGCGCCAGCGAGTCATCTCGCTGCTATTCTCGGGATCACTGGAGCGACCTACACAGTCGTGGGCGACGGCGCGGTGGGAATTCTAGCGATGCAGATGGCGGAGGATTTGATGATGAATCCGGAGCTCGACTTTTGCCTGTTGGTTGGTGCTGAGGAAGCTGATTGGCTGGTCTGTGATGCTTATCGAAAATGGCGCCTTCTCAAGCTGCGGCCGCCGGTCGAACTATATCGGCGTCCGCCGCGCGGAATGATTTTGAGCGAGGGCGCCGGCGCAATCTTGTTTGCGCGCGATGGTTCAATTGCGGTGGAAAAGATTCATGCTGGTGCGAACTTTTCGCGGCAAAACGAGGCGACTGCACCAATCGCGCGAATTCTTTCCGATCTCGCGCAGGAGCGACCCGGAATTCTGGTCGCGAGCGCAAACGGAACGTTCGTCGATCTGGCAGAGGAGGCTGCAATTTTGCGCCACATGTCTGACGCGACAATTTATTCAGTCAAGCCCGCACTGGGCGAGAGCGTCGGTACGAGTGCAATTTGGCAAGTAATCGTGGCGGCACAATCGCTGTGCACAAAAAGCGTGCCGCCATTGTTGCATGTCGATTCTGGAAAGGTTGCGAAGCTTTCATTTGCGTCAGGGAAAGAAAGGCCGGCCGGTTCGGCGATTGTTTTGAGCTGTGGCCTAAATCAGCAGGTTGCCGGGTTGCGTCTATCGATCTAGCATGATGGTCGATCTTACTGAATGCATGGTTCGCTTCTAACTTTGCGCCGGCGAAGTCATTCCGTACGGTCGGGGTCAGCTGTGCGAACAGCGGGCTGGCTGTTTTTTTGTAGTTTTGCCGGGGCCGACATAACCGCCGCCGCGCAGACGCCCGAGAATCAGCCGATCGAGATCACGTCGAGCGGCGAAACGGTTTACCAAAACGGTGTAGCCACTGCGCGGGGGAACGTGGCCATCCACATTGGAGACACGGATATCTACGCCGCTTCTGCCGAGTATGATTCGCGTACGCATGAAGTTTTGGCGGAGGGTGACGTGCGAATTTATCGCGGCCTGAATCTCTACCTGGCCGAGCGCGGTGTGTACAACATCGACAGCAAGGAGATTCGCACCAGCGACATGCGCACGGCACACGATCCCTATTTTCTGAGTGGCCAAAACATGACCCAGATGTCGCAGAATGCTTATCGCGCTCAGAACGCAACCTTCACCACGGACGATTCTTCGAATCCCGATTTCCATCTTCATGCGCGAACGGTCCGCGTTTATGAAAATGACCATGTCGTATTTCGAGATGTCACCTTCTACGTTGGGAAGGTGCCAGTTTTTTGGTGGCCTTATTTGTATCAGTCGCTCGACGACGCTTTTAATTTCACGGTGTCCCCGGCCTACTTAAATTCGTGGGGACCGTCGGTTCTTACCCAGGTCACTTTTCCAATAACCGATAACATTAAAGGCCGGCTCCGACTTGATTATCGTGGACGCCGCGGCCTGGCCATTGGGTTCGAGTCCGAGATCGATTACGGGAAAGACGATTCGAGCCACGCAAAGTTCAAAACCTATTACATTCAGGACCAGAATGCGGAGATAAATAGAACCGCTTTGCGGCGGGGAGAGGTATCTGCTGGTCGCTATCGCCTCGGTCTGGAAGATCGGACCAACTTCACAAGTGATATTTACGCAATCGTGGATGTCACGAAGCTGAGTGATGCGTTTGTGATGCAGGACTTTTATCAAAGTGAGTTTCGAATCAACCCGGTGCCGGACAATGTGATTGCGTTAGCGAAGAGCGACCCATTTTATACGCTGACGGCGATCACACGCTTTCAAGCCAACGAATTTTTCGAGCAGACGGAACGTCTGCCTGAAGTTGTGCTCGATGTGAAACGGCATGCCCTTTTTGGCGGTCCAGTTTTCTACGAGGGCGAAACCGGGCTCGCCGATCTGCACCGGAACTTTGCCAGCGACTCTGACTTTAAAGACTACAGCACAATCCGAGCTGACACTTTTCACCAACTCACCTATCCAAACACATTCTTTGGGTGGCTCTCATTCGTGCCTCGAGTTGGTTTTCGGGCCACCTATTACGACGAGACTCGCGATCTGGGAAAAACCCTGTTTACCGCGACCAACGATCCATTCGTTCCTGCGTTTCTGTTGCCGGATCCGACCCTCGAGAAGCCGATCGTAGATGGCGGCTCCGGCGTTCGGACGGTTTTTAACACGGGCGCGGAAGCATCCTTCAAGCTTTCTCGGGCGTGGGAGAACGTGCAAAGCCGGCTGCTTGGTTTGGATGGGTTGTTGCACGTCGTTCAGCCGTTTACGAATTTTTCTTATACCGCGGAAAACGGCATCGATCCCGCCGCGGTTCTCCAGTTCGACCGCTTCGAACCATCGACCCAGCTGCGCCCAATCGATTTTCCGCAACTTACCACCATCGACTCGATCGGCAGTTGGACTATCTGGCGCCTCGGTGTTCGGAACCGGCTGGAGACGCGCCGCGACGATGTCACAGTCACGTGGCTCGAGCTCGATACATTTTGTGATGTCAATTTCACGAATCCGTACGACCGCACGCCGTATTCGAATTTGTTCAACAACCTCCGCTTTACACCTCTTCCCTGGGCATCGCTGACGGTGAACTCACAAATCCCGGCGTTTGACAGAGGTTTTACCGAAGTCAATACCAGCCTGTCGGTCCAACCCATAGCAAATCTGGAGGTGAGCATTGGCCACCGCTATCTGCATGACAATCCGTTTTTTCAAAACAGTAGCCTTTACGTTGTTGGCGGCTATTATCGCCTGGATGACAACTGGGGCATAGGTTTTCAAGAGCAATACGAAGCAAGCACCGGGATCCTCGAGCAGCAGCGCTACGCTGTTTATCGGGACCTGACGAACTGGGTCGCCTCGCTTGGCGCAGTCGTGCGCGATAACGCCGGGGTAAAGGAGTATGGTGTTCTCCTCACCTTTACTCTCAAGGCCTTTCCGAAATTTGGGTTCGATCTGAACTTCGATCCGGGGGCCGCGGGCCAAAGCCAATAAGGCCGGTTCCTACAAATCATCTTGCATTCTTCCTGCTTCGATTCGTGATTGTCCGCCCGACTGAGTCGCCGGCCTTTTGATTCGCGATGGATATCTCAATCATTGGTTCAGGATACGTTGGCCTTGTCACCGGCGCGTGTTTCGCCGATGTCGGACACAATGTCATTTGCGTCGATAACGATGCACGAAAGATTGAGACGCTCCAGGCTGGCCGCGTCCCAATTTTCGAGCCGGGCCTCGAGGAAATTATTCATCGCAATGTGTCGGCCCACCGGCTGCAATTCAGTGGGCGTATTCGGGAAGGCGTCGATAATTCGCAGGTCGTTTTTATTGCCGTGCCCACCCCACAACAGCCTAATGGAGATGTCGATCTTAGTTTCATCGAAAAAGTTTCCCGCGAAATCGCGGATATCCTTACCGATTACCGTGTGATAGTCGATAAAAGCACCGTGCCGGTGAAAACGGGTGAACGTGTAGCGGAGTCGATCAAACGTTACAATCGCCACGGCGCGAAATTCGATGTCGTGAGCAATCCGGAATTTCTACGCGAGGGCTGTGCGGTAGGAGATTTGATGCATCCCGACCGGATTGTGATTGGGGCGCAGAGCGAGCGCGCCGTCGACCTGATGAAAAAAGTTTACGAGCCATTTATGGCTCCGATTCTTGTGACCGATATCAATAGCGCCGAACTGATCAAGCATGCGGCCAACTCATTTCTGGCTCTAAAAATTTCTTACATTAATGCCCTTGCCACAATTTGCGCAGCGAGCGGCGCCGATGTCGAAAAAGTAGCGGACGGAATCGGAATGGATCGTCGAATCGGCCGAGAGTTTCTCAACGCCGGGATCGGCTACGGCGGGTCCTGTTTCCCAAAGGATGTCGCAGCTTTCATCGCAATCAGCGAACAACTTGGTGTCCCGTTCAACCTGCTGAAAGAAGTGCAGCGCATCAATGCAGGACAGAAAGAACGTTTCTTGAAACTGATTCGCGAGACGCTTTGGGTTCTGCGTGAGAAGAAGATCGCCGTATGGGGGCTGGCATTCAAACCAGACACAGATGATATCCGCTCATCGGTCGCGATCGATTTGGTCGCGGACATGTTGCGCGAAGGCGCGCATGTCACGGTTTATGATCCGAAGGCCGTGGACAAGGCGCGCGAAGTGGAAGCGATCGCAGCCGCCAATTTTGCGTCCAGCGCCCTCGAGGCGGTGGCAAGCGCCGAGGCGCTCGTCATCGCGACAGAATGGGCCGAGTTCACGAATGTCGATCTTGCCGTGGTCAAGGAGAGAATGACCACGCCGATCATTTTTGACGGGCGCAATTTGTTCAACCCGGAAACGATGGGTCAACTCGGATTTCATTACTACTCGATCGGCCGAGGAAGTGTAACGCCGCATTAGCCTGCTAGAGCCCTGTGGCGCAGCATTCTGCCCGTCAAGTTGCGCTGGCCGCACTGCGGAGCTGGCGAACAGAGAAACGGTTCGCTGATTCGATCATTTCACAATTGCCGGCGGCATCCAATCTCCATCCGGTGGATCGTGCGTTCGCGCTCGAATTATTTTATGGCGTGTTGCGCAACCTGACCTTGCTCGATTTCTGGATCGGATCACTCCGCCCTGGCCCGATTGATTTCGAGCTCCGCGATATTCTGCGGCTCGGATTCTATCAACTTTTTGTTCTCCAGACTGCGCCGCATGCCGCGGTGAATGAGACAGTAGAGCTCGCGCAAAAGAAATGTCGTCCCCTGGTCAACGCAATATTGCGAGCAGCTTCGCGCAGGATTGGGGAGTTTAAAAAGCAAGCAAGCACGCAGCCACCGCATGTTCAATTTTCCCATCCACGCTTCTTGCTCGAACGGTGGGAGAAAAATTTCGGCCTGGAAGCGGCGCTTGATCTTTGCCGTTGGAACAATCGACCAGCGCCCCTTTATGCCAGGATTAATCAGATCAAGAGGTCACTTAAAGAATTTTTGCGTGTTTACCCGGGCGCTTTTGCGTTGCCTAACCGTAAGAATTTCGTCCGCCTCACCGAAATCGCCCAAAGAGTTCTCGAACGAGGCGAATGCTACATTCAAGACCCGAGCACGGCGATTGCCTGCGAACTCCTCGACCCGCGGCCGGGTGACAGAATCCTCGACGCCTGCGCCGCGCCTGGAGGAAAAACAGGTTATGTCGCGGAGCTCATGGAAGACCGCGGGATCTTGGTAGCGTGCGATCGGGAACCGAAGCGCGTGAAACTTCTCAAAGACAATGTTACGCGCCTCGGGATAAAGATCGCCCGGATTTTTCGCCATGACTGGCTCCAAGACAGCACTCCGTCCGCAATTGCTTCGCTGGCGCCGTTCGATCGCATCTTGCTCGATACACCGTGCAGCAATACAGGAGTCATGCGCCGCCGCCTGGATGTCCGATGGCGATTACGTCCGGCGGACTTTCGTCGCATGCAAAGGCGCCAGATTGGCTTGATCGAATCGATTATGAAATTCCTGAAGCCTGGCGGAACTCTGGTTTACAGCACATGCAGTCTCGAGCCGGAAGAAAACGAAAACGTTGTGCAACAGTTTCTCACTTGGAAGTCGGTTTTGCAGCTGAAGGAGCAGAAGGTGTGCTTGCCGTTTCAAGATCATCTCGACGGCGCGTTTGCCGCGAGATTTGTCAAGGCTGTTTAGCCGCTGTGCTGCGAACGTTGGTTGCATCCGGCACGCCCGATGGAATCATAGATTCCTATGCACGACGCTCGTTTCGATAAGCTTGCGACCCTATTGGTAGAGTATTCGACCAGACTCAAGCGTAACGAAACCGCCTTGATCGAGTCGTTCGATGCCCCCGATGAAATGATCATCGCGCTCATCCGGGCGGTTCGCAGGGCGGGCGCGGTGCCGTTTGTCAAGATTCAGCGGACACGCGTCAATCGTGAGCTCGCACTCGCTGCGTCCGATCGGCAACTAAGCTTTGCCGCTCGTCATGAGTTGACGAGGATGAAAAAAATGGATGCATACATCGGATTGCGCGGCAGCAATAACATCACCGAGCTGTCTGATGTTGCCGCTGAACGCATGCAGTTGATTGCTAAAAAGATGCGGCCGGTCCAGGACCAGCGCGTAAGAAAAACCAAATGGGTCGTGCTGCGCTGGCCGACGCCTTCGATGGCACAACTGGCCAGTATGAGTACGGAGGCGTTCGAGGATTTTTACTTTCAAGTATGCACTATTGATTATCGAAGGTTGCAACCAGCGATGAAAGCGCTCAAGTCATTGATGGAAAAGACTGATCGAGTCCAGATCAAAGGTCCGGGCACCAATTTGCGCTTCAGTATCAAAGGGATTCCGGCCGTCATTTGCGGCGGCGATCGCAATATCCCGGACGGCGAAGTTTTCACCTGTCCGGTCAGGAATTCGGTTGAAGGGCACGTCACTTTCAACGCGCCGAGCATTTATCAGAGCGTTGCTTTCGATGGGATTCGTCTTGAATTTCGGGCGGGCAAAATCGTGGATGCGTCGAGCAATCAGACGGCCAAACTGAACAGGATTCTCGACTCAGACGCAGGCGCACGCTACGTGGGTGAATTCTCTCTTGGCTTCAATCCGCACGTTCTGCATCCGATGCGGGATATATTGTTCGACGAAAAAATCGCCGGCTCATTTCACTTAACACCCGGGCAGGCCTATGAAGAAGCGGACAACGGCAACCGAAGCCAGGTGCATTGGGACATGGTCAGCATTCAGCGTCCGGATTACGGCGGCGGCGAAATTTATTTCGATGGCAAGTTGATCCGGCGCAATGGCGAGTTTCTGCCGACCCAGTTACGCTTGCTGAACCGCAATCATCGGCGCAAACGCAATCGCGCAAAATTCTGACTCCATTCCGGAGTTAATCCGATCCCGACTTCGGCTGCTTCAGCCGCGCTTGGGGCCCTGACCCAAAAGGTGCAACTGCATCATTCCGATATCGCCAGTCCCGGTAAGCTGGAGATTGGCGATCTCAAAGATTGGACCTTCAGTCGCTCCGGTACCGGGTAACTGCACCGACACCTGCTTGGAGTTGGAATTCAGGACGATCGAAGCGATCTCAAACGAAGGGGAGAATTCCACCGTAGCAATCTGAAATGGAGCGGTCACGTGTACGGCAGTGTGATCTTGCGGTGACGGGGTCAGCTGAAGTGGTGCCGCTGCAAAATCTGAAACAACCTGCAAACCTGCGACGTTGAAGGAAGGTGCACCAACAGCCGTAGGTCGTTGCTGCTGGGAGGGCGTCAGCCGGACAGTGCCGAGCGCTCCGCCTGAAGGCTGAATCCTTGAAATTTCAAACGAGACCTGAAGATTCATGGCCGGCTGCGGATGTTGCTGCGACGCCAGACGCATCGTGACTATCTTGGAAGCGGGGCGCAATTGAACTGCGCCCATCTTGAAGGTCGGTGTCAATTGCATCGAGGCGATCTCAAATGCGAAAGTTAATTGCACGGCCGTTTGCATGGAGCCCGGCTGCGGTGCTCCACCGGCGGCGGCGGTTCGAACTGCGGAAGCGGTTGGTGTTTGGATAGTTTCAGACATGATGACAGGTGTGGTTGGTTGCGAAATGACAGGTTCAGTGAAAACAGTTGGCCGATCAACAGGTCGCTCTGTTACTTCCTGAAGTTTGGCGACTTCGACCGGTTCTGCTTTCGGTTCGGTGATTGGTTTAGCTGTGTAAGGTTCACTGCTCATCACCGGCGTCAACTGGGGAATTGGTTGACCTTGTCCAATGGGCTCAGCCTCGATCTCGGGTTCAGCCGCTGGCCCATCTTCAGTGAAAGGCGGTTCAACGATATCCAGAGCCGCTGCTTCCGCGACGGCGGCAGCCGGGGCTGATTCTTCCTCTCGCTCCTCTGGTATCAACGCCGGTTCCGGCTCTGTTTCGACCCGGGTAGTGGGGATCTGCTCAGAAGGTTCGCGTTCAGTGGCGATGTCCGGCATCACCGTCGCCATCTCCTGATCGATAATTGGACCCACCGCTGATTCATAAACGGGTTCTGAAGTCGGTGACGTTGTCACTTCGGGCTCGCCATTCCGCTCTATCGTGGGCTCCGTGGAGGGCGCAAGCGCCCGTGTGGCTTTTCCAATCGGGGCCACTGCACGGCGCAAAGCAGGTTCGGTTGCCTTCAATCGCAGCGAAATTTGGCGCGGTCCACCGACCAATCGGAGGTTAGCCTTCGGCTCATTTTGGGCGGCAAGAGGGGCAGGAATTTTGACCTCACTCGGGCGCGGACCGTTAGCAGTAGCGGCACGACGGAAAGTCGGCAGGTGAAGCGGAACCCGGCGGCGGCGCATCTGCGGTAGGAACAATGCGCGCACGCCCCATACCAGCACAGCAAAACCAGCTACGAGCAGACCGGCAACTAGCAACATCTGCCAGCCAAATCGGCTTGACGGCGACAATTCGTGGACATGGGCCGGCGCCAGAACGGTGGCCGGAGTTGCCGAAGCGGCCGCGAAGACCGCGGGAGTCGCGGAAACCGTTGATATCGCTCCCGCAGGTGAGCTAGCAGGTTTCGTTTCTGCGACGGCAGTCGACTCTGAGGGAATCGCCGAGGAGGCAGGCGTGGCCTCGGTGGTGACCGGCGTTTCCACAACTGGCGATATACCTGGAGCAACTGCCGTAGGAACCTCTTCGGGTTTTGCTGGCGTCCCGGCGGCAAAAGATTCGCTCGCGGGACTACCCAGCGTCTGCAAAGCCACTGCCGGAGCCGGCTCTTCGGCATGCGACACGGTTGCCGCCGGCGATCCCCCGGCCCGACCTTGCGCTTTCAATTCTTTTCCCTGCTCCTTTTTCGCTACCGCGGCACCCGGAATCGGACTCGGTTCAATCGCGGGACTGGATTCCGTTTGGGTCGATTCCATTGCTACTGCTGCCTCCGTTGCCGGCGCCGGCGAAGGCCCTAGCGATGGAGTTTGCAGCCAACCGAGATCATAAAAAGCATCCGCAAAAACTGTATTCAATGCTGGCGAGTAGATTTTCTTGGCCGACGCGATCCAATCGGTCGCCTTGGTCGGATTGTTGTGCTTAAACTCCCAGGCTGCCTGCGCGTAATAGAGCGCCGGAGTATCGCCGGTAAATTGAAACTGCTCCATCATCCGTTGGGCGCGACTTTCTTTGCCCTCGAGCAACAGCGTCATGTAGATTTTGAATTTGATAAGCTGCGCCGCCTGGTTCTTGTCGCCGCCCGGTGTCCGGCTAAAGAGCGCCTCAAATCGATCCCGCGCTTTGGCATAGTCCTTTTGCTTGAATGGAATTTGCGCGAGGTTGTACTGAGCTTCGCGATATTTTGGATCGGCCTTTAAGGCTTTTTTGAATTCCGTCTCGGCCTGAGCGAATTCCTTTTGCTCCATCAAAATCTCACCGCGCAAGTTGAGAATGCGCGCCTGGTTCGGTTCGGCTGTGTCCGCCTCGTCAATAAACTTGCGCGCTGCGGCCAAATCGTGTTGCTGGACGGCCTGTTGCCCTTCCTCGAACCGCGACTGGGCGAACGCCTTCATCTTGGCGGCGTGCTCAGCGGCCGTTGTCAATTCCAGAGCCGCGCGGCCCTGCCCCGCTTGTTTTTGGAGCCAGCCCACCTCATAGAGGGATTCGGCAAACAGCCTATTTAACTGCGGCGAAAAATTCTTCTCGGCCGTCAGCATCCAGTTTTTTGCTTCCTTTGTGTCCTTACGTTGCAGTGCGATGGCAGCGTTGGCGTAGTGGACTGCCGGCGTATCGGGCGAAAGCTCGAACTTGGCCAGAATGGAATCCACCATATTTTCCTTCCCCTCGAGCAGGTAGGTCAGGAGAATCTTGTACTGAATCAGCTGCGTTGCTTCGCCCTGTAGTTCGGCCGCATTGCCTGAAAGCAGCTCTTGAAAGCGATTGCGGGCCTCCGGCCAGTCTTTCCTCAGAAACGGAATCTCTGCCAAATTGAAGCGCGCATTCCAAAACTTCGGGTCGATCCGGAGCGCTTCGTGCAACGCCGCTTCTGCTTTGTCGTAAATTCCCTGCCGCATCAAGATGACGCCTCGCAAGTTTTGGGACTCCGCCACATCCGGCTGACGCGCGTCGATGGTATCGAGTTCCTTTAATGCTTCCGGGAAATTGCCCGCGTCGAATGCTCGAAAAGCTTTGTCATACATCGCTTCCAACTCTGTTTTCGAGGGAGCAACGTTGTCCGCCGCAAATGAACCCAGTACCAAAACTGCAACCGCAGCGAATTTCCGAATTTGCATGCCGCTCGATATTTTCACCTTTGTTCGCGACCGATGACAAGCCTAAATTTTCGGCGACGAATTTCCAGGACTAAAAGCAGAAATCGAGCCGAAAATGCTACACCGGGAATGGCCATCATCGCGTCGTCCGGGGTACAATCATGGATTGAGATTCGCCACGATCCGCAGACCTTCCAGGGTCAGGTCATGATGCACTGCGTCGATTTCCGGCAGGTGCGCTGAAATCAATTCTGCGTAACCGCCAGTCGCAATCACGTGCACTTTTCGCCGCGGGAATCGCTCCGCTTTAATTCGCGCGATGATCTCTCGCACTAAACCACGATATCCCCAAACGGCTCCCGATCTCATCGCCTCGACGGTTGACCTGCCGATCGCGTGGTGTGGCTCTTTCAAAGAAAGCTGCGGAAGCAAAGCCGTGCGCTGGTAAAGAAAATTAGTCATTGCTTCCAGACCCGGGGTGATTACTCCGCCGATGTATTTTCGTTCTTCCGAAACGATGTCGAAGGTGACGGCCGTGCCGAAATCGACCACAATGGCGGGGCAACCGTAAATTGCCGCGACGGCGGCCGCATTTGCCAATCGATCGGCCCCGATTGATTTCGGCCTTGGATAATCAATCCCAACTCCAAGTTTCCGCCGCGAATCCACCCAAAGCACTTTTGTTTTTCCTGCGCCTTTCTCGACCTCGCGGTTCTTCTTCGGGACGACCGAACCGACAACGAACATGGCAATGTTTTTTCGGTTACCGAAGCGGCGTAAAAATCTGGCGTTGAATTGCCGCGTCGCGATCAGTTGCCGTCGCCTAATATTTGTTTTCGAAGCCAAAGCCAGCTTGGTGTATGAATTGCTGATGTCGATGAGCAGATAATCAGCTGCGCGCTTCATCATCGACATGCAGACACGGAACGACGCGTCCGGTCAAGCTTAGTAGCAGAGGCAGTCGAGTCCAATCTAAGCAAACCGATATTTTATCGGTCGGCGCTGTGGAGTGCGCGGAAATGTCCGCGCTTTCGGACCGATCACTCGATCTCCCCCGTCGGGCCAAAGCGGCGAGGCGTCGCCGCACTCCAAAAAATCGCGACTCGCCTGCAGGGTTGTATGAAGGCGCAGAGCCGAAGCGGCAGCAACAAGAATGGCGGTGAACTTGCGACGAAATCGCTGAGCGCGTAGCCTCGCTTCGTGAGAAAATTGATCCATCGCCCCCGCCGATTGCGCCGCTCGGCTGCTCTGCGCAATCTGGTGCGTGAGACACAATTGAGCGCGCACGACTTTGTTTTACCGCTTTTCGTCAGTCAAAAGATCGATAAGCAGAAACCGATCACGTCCATGCCGGGGGTTTCACAATTTCCATTGAGCGAAATCGTGGATGAAGCCCGGCGCGCACAGGATGTTGGATTGCAAGCTGTCTTGCTGTTTGGAATTCCGGAAAAAAAAGATGAGCTGGCCAGCGGGGCTTACGCAGAGGACGGCGTCGTGCAAAAGGCGGTGCGAGCAATCAAATCCAAATCTCCCGAGTTGGTCGTGCTGACGGACCTCTGTCTATGCGAATACATGAGTCACGGTCATTGCGGTGTGACCCGCATTGATGGTGATCATTTTCACGTGCTCAACGATGAGACAGTCGATCTTTTAGTGAAAACAGCGCTATCCCAGGCGAAAGCTGGCGCAGATATGGTCGCGCCAAGCGACATGATGGACGGGCGCATCGGCGCGATTCGCGATGCGCTCGATGCTCATGGCTTCAATCAAACTGGGATTATGAGTTACGCGGCCAAGTTCGCCTCTTCGTTTTACGGACCCTTTCGGGAGGCGGCTGAAAGTCCTCCGCAGTTTGGTGATCGTCGTTCTTATCAAATGGATTTTGCTAATGGCGAGGAAGCATTGCGCGAAGTTGCACTCGATGTCGATGAAGGCGCGGACATCATCATGGTGAAACCGGCACTTCCATACCTCGATATTTTATGGCGAGTGCATGAGCGTTTCCGTAAACCGACCGCGGTTTATCACGTGAGCGGCGAATATGCGATGGTCAAAGCCGCCGTGGAAAGGGGACTGATCGATGAGCGCCCAGCCGTTTTGGAAATCATGACATCACTCAAACGCGCTGGCGCCGACATCATTGTTACGTATTGGGCGCGCGACTTGGCGCTATGGATCAAAGCCTAAAGAAGCGTCGCGGCGAAACCGATTTTGAAGTGCGTGGACATGTCCGCGTCCGCCAATCGGACGGACTCGTCCGCCGGCGAGCTTTCAAAAGCGATCCCGCCACTTGAAAAAGCAAGATCGCAGTTGCAAAATGGAGCAACAAGTGGCGGGATCGCCGCACTCCAAACTGACTCGGCGCTCGGAGACTGCGGCGCATAGTAGGCTCAAGCGACTGGCGTTACTTTGGGCGCAGGCGCACGGTTACTCCGCCAGTGCGGTGGAAGTAAGTTTACCACGCTGCCGCTATCGGGCCGATGTTGCAGGCTATCGGATGGATCGAAATGGGGGATCGACGGCGATATTTGAGTGCAAACAAACCATTGCCGATCTCCGTCGTGATAACTGCCGAACCCGCGCCACCCGCGAGCGGCTTGAGGCGGTTCATCGTCGCCGGCAGATTCTCGAGAGAAACCTGCGGGTGCATTATCCACATCTGTGTCTAAAGGACTCTTTATTCGCCGAGTTCGATTCCTACGATTTCGCCGCAATTAAACACCGTGGTTATGCGCGTGTTCTGCGTGAGTTAGCAGCTTTGCAAACTCGTCTCTTTGATTGCACCAAGTTCGAGGATCTGGTGCGTTATCGCTGCGCGAACTTGTTTTATCTGGTTTTGCCTGGTGAATTATTTCGTGAACCGGAGATTCCGATTGCCTGGGGCGCCTTGGTTGAATCAGGCGGCGCAATGGTACTGGCGCGCAAACCCGTTTGGCAAGAAGCGACGCCGGAGAATCGACTTCGCCTTCTCCAGCGAATTGGCGTTGCGGGAACGCGCTTACTGAATGAAAAGCTGGGGATCAAGCTCGCGGACGTGATCGATGACTCGTGGCCTGTTCCGGTAAGCACGTGGTAGGGACGCCGCGCTGCCCCGAAAGCCTTCGGGGTCGGCGCAGCGCGACGATCCTACCGACGACGTGATGGCGAAGTGTAAAGAAACGTTAGACGCACTACACTAGCGAGGCTTGGGCCAGGGCAGAGCGATTTTAAGCTGGAACGAGTAGATTGCGTCCGGTCATCTCTTTTGGCTGAGGTAAAGTCAGTAGAAACAAGATGGTCGGTGCGACATCGGCGAGAATTCCATTTTGACAGCGGAAGTTGGCGGCGTCTTCCGCGACGTAAAGAAAGTGCACCAGATTGGTGGTGTGGGCTGTATTTGGCGAACCGTCAGAGTTGCGCATCTGCTCGCAGTTGCCGTGATCAGCCGTGATCAGGCATTTTCCCCGAATCGGCAACAGCTTTGTCACAATTCGTCCGACGCACTCGTCAACCGTTTCGACCGCTCTAATCCCAGCGGAAACGATGCCGGTGTGGCCAACCATGTCCGGATTGGCAAAGTTGAGCACGATCAAGTCGTAATTCTCCATCCCGACAAGGACTTCATCGGTCACTACGCGCGCACTCATCTCTGGTTTCAGATCGTAGGTCGCGACTTTCGGCGACGGTACAATCTTGCGATCTTCGCCAGGAAATGCGCGCTCAATGCCACCGTTAAAAAAGTAAGTCACGTGCGCATATTTCTCAGTCTCGGCGATGCGCAATTGCGACTTGCACGCAGCACTCACCACTTCGCCTAAAATGTGGATTAGTTCCTCGGGCGCAAAAATGAATGGCGATGGATATGTCACGTCGTACTGCGTCATCGTGATGAAGTTGACCTGAGGGGAACCTTCGCGATCGAAACAGTCAAAATCCTTAAATAGGAACGCCTGGGAGAGCTGGCGGGCGCGGTCGGCCCGAAAATTGAAGAACAAAACAGTGTCTCGATCCCGAACGCGTTGTTGAACAGCACATTCGAAAATGAGCGGTGGCATGAACTCGTCGGTCTTGCCCAGCCGATACTGCCGGTCTAGCGCTTCCCACGGCGAGCACGCGCACACTTCGCCGCGACCGAAGACTATCGCGTCCCAGGCTTTTTTCGTCCGGTCCCAGCGCCGATCGCGATCCATGGCGAAGTAACGACCGACAACTGTGACAATTTTCGCATTGCTCGCTTGCAATTCCCGTTCACAAATTTTCAGGCAATCGCGACCGCCCTTTGGTGAGGAGTCCCGGCCATCGGTGAAGGCGTGAACGAAGATCTCTGTGACGCCGGCGGCTTTAGCGGCGTTCGCGATCGCGATCATATGTGAGTAGTGGCTGTGCACGCCGCCATCCGAAACGAGTCCGAGCAAATGAAGGCGATGACCACGCGCTGCTGCGAACGCTTGTTGTGCCACGCGATTGCGCGTGAGTTCACCATCGGCGATGGCTTTGTTGATCCGAGTCAAATCCTGATAAACGATTCGACCGGCGCCCAGGTTGAGGTGACCGACTTCCGAATTGCCCATCTGCCCTTCCGGCAGCCCCACGTCGGCTCCGCTCGGGCTGAGCTTGCTGCCAGGGTATTCGCGGTAAAGCCGGTCGTGAACTGGTGTGCGCCCAAGTAAGGTTGCGTCGCCGTTTTCTTGGCGTTTTTCCTTTCCGCCGGGGTTGATTCCCCAACCATCGCGAATGATCAACATCAGGGGCGCCGCCATGGCGGCACTCTGGCGACGAATGCGAAGGTCGACAAGCGCTTTCCGGCCGTTGCGGGATTGACAATATCGGGATCGCGCTTCTACATCGCCACTCGTGAAGTGGCGCAATCAATTACTGGCGCTTTTCTGTCTTTTTGTCTTCGCGGGGCTGGGTGTGCTCTATTTTCAACACTGGGTCATACAAAAACCTTTCGGCATAATTTTGTTCATTGGCGAAGGACTAGGGCCGGAACGTCTTGCCGCCACCCGGGTTTACATGGGTGGCGCTGATGCGCGTCTCGGGCTCGATTCAATGACCTGTCTCGCCTTGATGACGAATGCGTCTGCGGATTTTGCCGTGGCTGACTCCGCCGCGGCCGCCACCGCGATGGCCACTGGGGCAAAAGTGAAGAATGGCGCAATAGCGGTAGGGGCTGATGGGAAGGCACTGACCAGCATCGTGGACCTGGCGCGGCAAAGTGGCCGGGCGATTGGACTGGTTACGAACGGGAAGATCACGGGACCCGTATCCGCGGCTTTCTACGCGCACACGGCTGACCGTACCGACGAAGATAATCTTGCTTCGCAACTGGCCGACGGCAGAAAGATCGACATCATCATGGGTGGTGGCAGTGCCCAATTTCTTCCCGCAAACAAAAACGGACAGCGCCACGACGCTCGCGACCTTTTGCTCGAACTACGAGGGAACGGATTCGACGTCATTTCCGGTCGAGCGGAACTGGAGGCAATCCCAGCGTGGCGCCGGCCGAAGCTTGTCGGCATGTTTAGCCGTAGCGAATTGGCATTCACCAATCAGCTCGAGCAGGGAGGTGAGCAACCAGGCCTGCGCGACATGGTGCGGCGTGCGATTGAACTCTTACAATACAATCCAGGCGGATATTTGCTCGTGGTTGATGCTGCGCTCATGGGAAAAGCAGCCGGGCAAAACGACGCTGAAAGGAGCTTTGAGGAAACGATGGAATTAGATCGAGCGGTTTCGGTAGCGCGTCGCTACGCCGGCGCAAAATCTACCGTCATGGTTTGCGGCGACGTGGCGATTGGCGGCGTGAGCCTCAACGGTTTTCCATTTCGTCGAGACAGCGGTCTCGCCTTACTCGGATTCAATTCAGCAGGCCAGCCCTGGATCACTTGGGCAACCGGGCCGAAAGGCACGCGCTCGTACGGTACGCCTATCGCGCCAGCTGGACCTGTTGAGTCGCCCAGCGAGAAAACCCAGGATTCCGAACCGGCAGCCGTTTATACAAAGTCCGCGCTCAACACGGTTGAAGATGTGGTTGCGTTTGGGACTGGACCAGGGACAGAAATGCTGCGCGGTTCCATCGACAACACGCAAATTTTTAAGATTATTCGCGATGAACTTTAGCCGCAGTGTCCCTGCAATGCGCTGACTGTTCGTATAGGTGAAAAGTTGGACAAATGTGCTCGCTTGCTTTTTAGGACCGGTGGCGATTTTTTGGAGTGCGGCGACATGTCGCCGCTTTTGAGGCGGGGTGACATCGAGTCGCGTGTTCGAAAAGCGCGGACATGTACGTGCACTCCAAAATGCCCGACGAGATGAATGCCGTTCACGGCTTCAACTCGTTGGCTTGAGGTGAAACGACCTCTTCAATTTGACTACCGCGGAAAATCAAACGGCGGTCCGACCCTGTTGCCGAAAGCTGTTGCCCCTTGTTATGGACTCGTGGGAACGAGCTCAGGCGCAAACACGAACGGTGGCGGATCCGGTAAAGCCGGTGCAGGCCCCTCGGCTGGCGGGCCTTCTTCGGGCATCTCTTTCGCGTCTTTGCCTACGCCAAAATCTTTTCCTTCTTTCGCCTCGTAACCCATTGTGTTGTTCGCAGCAACCAAACTTTTGAAACCCTTTCCGCTGAAGACGGCGATTTCATCCACCGAAAAAGCCGTATCTTGACGGGTCCTGAGCGCCCACCTGACGACGATGTAACGGCCGGTGACGGGCTCGAAGTCGATCGCCGCGCGCCCCTTGCCGGGATCTGTGACGGACCCAACGGGTTTTAATCCGGCAAGAACGCTATCGCTGAGGCGCAAGGTTTTCGGTGCAGCGGCGTGGTCAGCTTGCGTGCCAGGCAACGTCTGAAGCACATAGAAATCGACTCTGGCTTCTCGCGGAGAGTAAGTCGCCGAAACGCGCCGGACCGTCGTTTCGTTACTCAGATCGATGACGGCAGTCGGTGCAGCGTCGTCTGTGTTAAAACTGTAAGTCGTGCCCGGTTGATTATCGATCATGTTATTGGCTTGCTGCAAATCGGTGCCCGAACTGACATAGAGCGCGCGAGCCTTAGCATGCACGTCGGAAAGATTGTAACTGATAAAAGCGATGCCTTCCGAGTCGTCTTGAACTGGTCTAAGCACGCGCGGCACGGTGAAGTCCGTTATGGCCGGAGCGGAATACACACCCAGCCTGGCCATCCGTCCGGCTTCGGCAATGTTGAATGTAAGCTTGAGGTATTTCGCGTCGCTCGGGCCCACTTTTACCGGCATTACGTTTGAAGTCAGAGCTTGTTGCATGACTTTGTGCCACCGCGCGCTATCGGCCGGCAACCTGGTGCTTGAAGTGGCGACTGTCACCTGGCCTTCGGCGCCACTGTTTAAAAATGAAATCCTGTCGATGTTCTCGATTTTGGAAAGGGAAATTAATAGAGTCGTGCTGCCGGTAGGTAACGGGTAGCCAACGGTGGGATCATCGCAGAGTAGCGCGGCTTCGGAAGTGTTCTTGTCTTCCGAATTCAAGCTGAGTTGCAGCGTTGTTCGTGGATGAATTCGAGGCGTGGTTTCGATTCGAGCGCCGAGCTCATAGCGGGCAAGATTTTGTGGATAAGCGGGCACCTGTTCGATAGTCAATGGCGGCACTTTTTGCAGAACCAAATCGGCAGCGAACAAGGGTGAAACGAGCAAAGCGAGGGAGCAAACCAGGGCGGAAAGTTTGATTGGGTATAGGCCGGAGCGGGTCATAATTTCCATAACTGTAAGAAGCATGATAGCCAAGACGGCGGACGCTTGGCAATAAAATTCTTTTTAGGCCCGACCTTTTTTACCAAGCGCAGCTGGACTTGACAACGATAAGCTGCTGCCGCATGCCGCACCGCTCTGCGGCAGGCGTCGCGGCGCCGCCGTAGCGCTTTGGCGCGCAGGGGGCACATTGCTTTCACTCCTCGTGTGCCACTTCCAAAAGCGGCGCGGAGACCCCCTCACCTGCGGGGTTGCATGCACTCCAAAAGCTTTCGAAACAAAGAGATGCCCCGCGCGGAGGCACCCCCGCCGTCTAAGGCGCGCCTGCAGATTTTTGAAGGGAATTACTTAATCACTGCCGCCGATAATTGCCGCCCGACTGCCGAAAAGCTTCGATTGCGGATTAATGCGCAGCTGGGGCGGAAGCGACATTTTGTGCGAGCGCTACACCGTTGGATGCGCGGTATTTCCTATCGCCCGCGTAGGCATAGAGTGGGATGTAAGAGCTGCCACCTAAATGCTCGGCTCGCAACGCCGACCAGTTGATTGTAGGATCGAGAACATAGATCCCTTCGGCGGTGGTCCATTCGAGCCAGGCGTGGGTTTTTTGGCTGACCCAAGTCCGTCGACCGATAACGAGGCGAACATTGTCGGCGCCACGTGCGTGCATTAATTCATAAAGTGCAACCGCTTTACCCTTGCAATCGGCGGAGGTTCCGGACTGGACTTCAGCGGGAGTTTTCCACTCCATGGAAAACGCGTAGGGGATAGCACGCAGGTTCTCGATCCAATGATTAACCTCGGTTAAGGAGACTTCGTCCTTGGAGCCATGACCGGACGTGCAAAGCACCGGTCGTATTCGGCTCATCTGGCGGTCGTAAGGCGTGCGATCGACGCTAAGGAAAGATGGGCCTGCAAAACACGATGTAGCGGCGAGAGAGACAACGACGGCAAGGAAGAGAAGGATCTTGCGCGAATCAAAGGGGTTGATACTTACAGTGACCATATTTACTGTTATTTCCATAAGCACTGGGCGTGCCAGACCTCTGGAATTGAATCGATGGGGTTATTCCTGGCCTGCCAAAGCCTATAAGCTTGGCAGGTCAGGCCAGAAAAGCAGACAGCAGCTGCTTCCTAACTTGTGTCCATCAAGCGGACTCGAGAGCTTGATGGGGCGTTTGATTTAGGGATGGCCGACGAAGGTTGGGCTAGTTATGCAATCTCTAAAAGCGACTGTCGCCTCGCGCTGCAAGTTGGTCCCAGCGACTGACCGATTCAGGATCCTGAACTGACTTAAATGTGTGACGTCAATTTTGCATCGACCGTCAACGCGAAATCTCAGGAATCGTCCGCTCCGAAAAGATAGGCCGATTGGCGAAGACGACCACGGACGCAATTCACTCCCTCGATACTCTTCAGATCACGGCTCGAGGCTGCTTATCGTTCAAGATTTTTCAAGCCTAATGCTCCCCTTTAATGTGGTGCTTCCAAGCCAAGTTCGCGCAATTTTTTCTTCGGTTCCTCGAAATCCGGCTTGAGTTGAAGAGCCTTCTGATAATGGGCGACGGCTTCGTCAATCCTACCCTTTTGGCGAAGCGCCACGCCCAGATTGTAATCAGCCTCTGCGTAATCCGGGTTTATCTCCAGCGCTTTTTCATAATGCACAATCGCTTCATCCACTTCGTTCTTTAGAAGAAACGCGTTGCCCAGGTCGTCGCGCGCTTCTGCATAGTTCGGATTGATCTCACAAGCTCTCTGAAAGGACGAAATGGCTTGGTTCAACTCGCCCTTTTGGAGAAAGGCCAGCCCGAGGTTGTCGTGACTTCTTGCCAGGCCGGGTTGAATCTTTATCCCGCTTTGATACTCGGCAATCGCTTCGTCGACCTTTCCGATTTTAAGCAAGGCGTTGCCAAGATTGTTGTGTGCCATCCAGCATTGCGGATTTTTTGCCAATGTGTCCCGCCACAAGGTTTGCAGATCGCGGTAGATTTGTGTTTGCTGCCAAGTCAGAAAGGTGAGTAGACCGAGTAGTCCGATCCAAAATGCTCGAGGCAATTGGCTTAGCCCCGCAACCGCTAACGCAATCAATCCCACACTCGCCAAATATTGAAAGTGATCGGCTACATACGAGTAGCGAAAGGGGTAGACGTTAACGAAACCGAGGGCCGGAAAAAGCGTGCCGCCGAAAAATAAGACGGCCACAACGGGTGCCCGCCCAATCCAACGTCGCCCAAGCCAGAGACCCGCTACGACAGCGATGGCTGCCAATAGAAAGAGCGATTGCCACCATTCTTTTGGGTTCAATTCCCAGTGCGGATAAATAAACGTCAGGCGTGATGGCCAGGCGAGCTTGCCGATGTAAAACCACAGCGCTCTGCCCGCGAGCAGAAAACGTTGCGAAAATGCGAGAGACCAGTCCGTCCCTTCCGCACCAACCTGATACTTTTCCATCCACGCAGTGATCCAGCCAAACGCGCTGCTAAGAATAAAACATGGCAGCAACGGTACAAAGTCGTTCCAGGGAAGCCGGCCTTTTTTCCACCAGCGAATCAGCAACAGCGCCGCTGGTAGCGAGGCCGTGACGGTTTTGCTCAACAGCGCAGCCATGAATAAGAGCAACGCACCGGAGTAAAAATACCAGGGACGGTTTTCTGAAGCGCCGGCATCTTTCAATTGCGTGAAACGCAGATAAGTCAGCGCGGCTGCAAAATAAAAAACGGCCGATAACACATTCTTGCGTTCGGTGATCCAAGCGACCGATTCCACCGCGACCGGATGCAGGGCAAATACGGCCGCCCCTAGCCAGGCTCCTGGAACTTCCAACCGGTTCAGTGCACGCCAAAGCAGCACCGCCGCCAGCGCGTGTAACATGACGTTGAGGAAGTGATAGCCGAATGGATTCAGTCCCCACATGTGGTATTCGAGCCAAAAAGTCGTGTGAACCAGCGGATAGTATTGTGGAACGGCGCCGACCTTGAACCAGATGTCGCGCAACCCTGCAAGATCGCGCAGGGTCTGATTTTTTGTCACATAATCATCGTCATCCCAAATGAAGCCCGCCCGCAGGGCCGGCAGATATGCAATCATGGTTACGACAATGAGGAGCGCAGCGGCCAGCCATTGTGATTTCCAAACTCTTTTCCACCAAGGTTGATCCCCGGATTCCATCTCGTGATTCGCTCTTAATTGGGAGCCGAGACGCCAAGTTCGCGCAGTTGTTTTTTTGCTTCTTCGAAGTTCGGTTTTAGCCGAAGAGCCTTTTCAAAATGGGCCACCGCCTGCTCGATCTCTCCCCTTTGGCGAAGCGCCACTCCCAGGTTATACTCGACCTCGGCATAGTCCGGTTTGATTTCGAGAGCTTGTTGGTAATGGACAATAGCCTGATCCACCTCGCCCTTGATGAGCAACGCATTTCCGAGGTCGTTGCGCGCTTCTGCGTAGTTAGGTTTGAGCTCGCAGGTTTTCTGAAAACATGCGATCGCCTCATTCAGTTGACCTTTTTGAAGAAAGGCATTGCCGAGATTGTCGTAACCTTCGGCAAAAGCCGGTTCAATCCTCAGCCCGGTTTGATACTCGGCAATGGCTTCCTCAACTTGCCCAATTTTGACTAAAGCGTTGCCAAGGTTGTTGTGCGCCCCGGCATTATCCGGATCGATTTTGATCGCTTCGCGGTACTCCAACATCGCCTCCGAAACGTGGCCACGGTCTTTGAGTACGACTCCCAGATTATTGTGCGCCATCCCGCAACGCGGATTTTTTGCAATTGTGTCATACCATAAGGCCTCGGGATCGCGATAAATCTGCGTTTGATGCCACGTCAGGAGGCCGAAAATTCCAAGCAATGCGAGGCAGATGATCTGCGGTGACCGGCTTAAGGCCGCGCCAGCTAACGCAGCTAATCCCATACTGGCAAGGTACTGAAAGTGATCGCTGACGTAGGAGTAGGAGAAAAAATAGACGTTGAAAAATCCCAGCAGCGGGAAGAGTGACACTAGGAAATAGGAAGCGCCAAAGAAGACGGATCGCAGCGGGCCGTTCCGCTTCCACCATAAAAGAAGCATACCAGTAACCACCGCGAGCAACGGCAGGAACACGGCCAGGTTTCGGGTGTCGATCTTCCAGCGCGGATAAATGAAGATCAGAGGATGTGGCCAGAGAAGCTTGGCCAGATAGAACCAAACATCGTATCCGGCGATAGCCAATCGTTGCGGCCATGTTTGCGCCCATGTGGTGCCGAGCGCGCCGGAGTGAAACTTCTGTTCCCAGATCGTCCATGCGCTTGCTGCGGCTGAAATAAGCAAAAAAGGCACGAGTCCAGCGAGATCGCGCCAGCGAAACTGTCGTCTGCGCCACCAAAGACACAGGGCCAGAACCACCGGCAGCATCGCGGTCGAAGGCTTGCTTGTGATCGCCATCACGAAGGAAAGGAGCGACAGCCCGAAGCACCATTTCCACCTTTGCCGACTTGTCTCGTTGCCATCTGCCTTCAGGAAAAACAAGATCGACATGAGGTAGAAGAAACATGACTGCGTGTTCTTCAGTTCCGTGATCCACGCGACCGATTGCACCATTACCGGATGCACCGCCCAAAGTGCCGCGCCGAGCCAGGCGCCGCGCACATCGAGTAACTGGAGCACCCGCCACAGCAACAGAGCCGACCCCGCGTGGATGAGCACGTTCAGGGCGTGATAGGGCAGCGGATTGAGAGCCACCAATTTGTGAAGAAGCCAAAAGGTCGTTAGAACAAGCGGATAATAAAATGCACGAATCGACGTCCAGATTTCTTTGAACCCGAGCGGACCTATGATGCAAGGATTCCGGGTCAAATGATCATCGTCATCCCAAATAAATCCGGCCTTTAGCACCGGCCAATATGCCGCCGCCGTTATGAGTACGATTGCTGCGGCAGCTACCCATTTGGGCTCTAACACTTTTTTCCACCACGATCGGCCCAAAAATCGCATCGGCTCTGGCACGAGCAGACGCTATTTATCACTGTGATTCAAGCTGCAAGGAACGCTTCTGTTAGGGGCGCAGCCCTACGCTGAAACTTCTTCCCACTTTGGTGGACACAAAGTGCGTCAACCAACCCCTGACGCGCGCGATTAGTGAAATTGCTTTATCGCCCAGCAGGGCGTCCGCGCATTATCTGAAGATCGGGGTCCAGGGCCAGAACCCCCTCGGTTGTCTGTCGCCCTGTTTGATCGATTTCACGGCGGGTCCAAACGGACATTGCCGAGGCGGTGTCGGTACCGATCGGTTTAATCTTTACTTTCTGCGGAAGCCTGGATCCCGTCACCCAGACATAGGCACACTGATCATTAGATCGCTCGTTCGGTGAGGCAAACGCAGTTGCAATTCCCGCTACTATCAAGGCGAGCGTTGCTGCCAACTTTGACGTCTTCATAATCTAAAATTACCTCTCTACTTTTTTCGGTCAATTGATTCAACCCCGGCAATGGGCGCGAGTTTCGAGGAAAAGCGAGAGGGACGTGTGGAAGTCGAGCGGCCTCTGAAATCTTGTAGCCAGCTCGCTCTGCGACGTTTCTCCCATCAGGGCGGTCAAAGGAGGCACGGAATCGCTATAGATCGCGTTCCTATGTGACCTAGGACGGGCTGCCTCCACTGAAAAACAATAAGGAGGTTACCTCCGCAGAAAGAAATATTGCGGCGACAAATCACCTTTCTATAGAGGGATCAGTGATCAAGGATCGACCGCAGCGGCTCGGACTGATTTCCCCCCGCGAGCCACTTTACTTCGTGACATTTTGCACAAGAGACCGGTGCCCGCTGTCGTCACTTGCGCGAGCACAAACCGCTCTCGAGAACTATGCGCACCGAGGCTTAACCGAATTTAACATTGCGGTTGGCCGCTACGTACTTATGCCCGACCATGTTCACCTCTTCGTCCGCGGCGATACGAATTTTTCGCTTTCAAGATGGGTTGCTGGACTAAAACGGGCGATCGCCATTGCGCTGGATATTCGAGGCAAGTTTTGGCAGCCAACCTTTTTCGATCATGTTTTTGCGCAACGATGAAAGTTACGCACAGAAATGGAATTACCGTACGAGACAATCCGGTGCGCGCAGGGTTGGTCCTTGGGAGTGAAGATTGGCCTTATCAGGGTGAGATTGCACTGATCGATCGAGCGTGATCGGAGTGGTATCTCGCACTGTGGTGGCAGGTGTCCTCGCCTGCGCGTCACCGGTTGCCTCTACAGTCCCGCAGCCGAGGACGGGCTGCCTCCACAGAAACCAAAACTAATTGCGGCTTTGCCCTGTGGTGGCAGGCGTCCTCGCCTGCATCTCACATAAAGCTTTTCTACAAGCCTCCCGCGCTGACCCGCGAAAGTGCCCCACGAAGGGGCGCGGCTACAGCGTTTACGAGAATGACTTGTAGACTACCTGAATTTTCTACCGGTACAGCAGAGAGGCAGCGGTTGAAACCGCTGCCTCTCGTGAATTAAGCTCTGTGGCTGGCTAGAACTTCTTAGTCAGCTTGCCGTAAACGAACCGCCCCAGGTTATCGTAATTGAATCCAGGGTATTTGGTGGAATTACCCTGCTCAAACCCGAGTTCTGTCGGCGGATCCTCGCCGAAGATATCAAGCACGCCAACGGTCAAGGTGGTATTATTCAAGACAGTCTTCCAGCAGGGCATCGAGTAAGAGGCTGTGCTCTCAATTTCCTTGCCTTCCTTGCTCTTGATAACTTCCTTGCCACCCTTGGAATACCCTGCCACAGGTTGCGACTCCACCGGAGGCGCGAAGATGAAGCTGTAGGAGAGCGAAGCGTCGTTGAACCAGGTCGCGTTGACGTAGTGCAGCCTTTCATGTCCATCAACCGGCTGATGATTCAGCCCTGTTCTGGCGGGCTCTTCCCGGAACCCAGCCAAGTAATGCACCGTCCAGTCCAGGGTCCAGTTCTTCCAAGTCCAGTCGATGAGCTCGGTTCCCTTCCAGCGCATCCAGCCGTCGCCGCCGGTCACCTGGCCGAAGAAAGCACCTTCGATGACATCGTTATTAGACTGGCCTGCGACGTGCCACCCTCGGAAATCCCCCTTGAAACCGAACATGAAGTCCTCCAGGTAGGAGGCGCGGGTCAAAGAGGTAAAGGTTCCAAAACCAGTTTGGAGTTGGTAATTGAGCTCGAGATCCACGCCTCGTCCGGTCATGCGCCCACCGTTTTGCCACGGAGTTGATACGCCGTTGAAGTTCGCTCCCGGATCAAACAAAAGCGCAGCTTCAGTAACCGAGGGCTTGGCGGGACTGATGACCGCAGCGATTTTGCCCGTCCCCCCTTCTCTGATGAATTGGTTGACGAGCGCCTGAGGCGCGATCGGCATGATTACGCCGGTCCGCTGCACATCCCACAAATCCACCGAGAATGTGAACGTCCTATACTGTGCTGGGATCCCTTGCGGCGTCCAACCAAACACCCTAGTCCAGGTGCTGCCATGTCGCAACCAACGTTACGTTGGTACTCGTCGCCCCGCGCTGGGTTCCGGAGTATTT
>JACXTT010000655.1_pt1 | contig 59101 bp, 54 predicted proteins | sample 9270951 | NCBI WGS metagenome assembly JACXTT01 (sample SAMN15532306, study PRJNA645909) | rock metagenome | isolation source: weathered quartz diorite | place: Puerto Rico | collected 2017-06-21
TGCGCCGGCGTTACCCGCTGCGCCGCCGACTGCGCCAGCAGCACCGCCTTTACCCGCCGCGCCGCCCACAGCCCCAGCCGCGCCGCCGGCGCCAACGTTGACCTTGGCTTGCGCCTGGCTTTTTTCAGCACCGACAAAGAGCCAGACGCCCGTCATAAGGGCGATGCACAAGCTGGCGTGAATTGCTTTTTTCATGAGCTTCTCCGATGTCCTGGCAAGCCTCCCCGCTCCCACCAGGAATTGTCATGGGAGGTCGACGATGCCAACCTTCCCGAGATGAAAGAAACATCCTGTTTTCCCATTGTCAGCATATCTTGTGGGCCTTCGTGTGGATAGTGGAAACCGCCGAACATCCCATTACAATTCAGTCAGCCGAGGTTTCCCAGGGCGAAAGGCCGCTCGCCTGGCGTAAGGCTCCGCGTCGGCGGGCAGTCGGTCCAACTCGCGATTTTCGGCAATCTTCCTCTTGACGGCGTTTCAACTCGGACTATAGTCCCCGACCCTTGCCATAGATCGAACAGAGTGCCAAAGCAGCCGGCGGCGGATTTCTCGGGGGAGAAATCGGCCACGGCAAGACAAGTTCCGGGGGCCCAGGGCGCCTTCGCTGGAGATGCCGACATGCGCATGCGAATTCGCTGGATATTGTTGATTGCGGGACTTTTCCTTGTGCCCTCCGCTGGGTTCGCCCAGATCGATATTCCGCCGGTGACGTTCCCCGGTCCGTTCAGCGGTCCGCGCCCGGACGCCGGCGGCATCTACGTCGGTTTCCAGTTCGTTTACATGAACACCAATCGAACCCTCAAGGACCAGCAGATCGCCATCCGCGGCTTCAAAGATCTCGACAACGCCTTCGGCAGCGGCCTGGGCGCCCTCATCGGCAGCCAGGAGCAAGCCCTCAACACCAGCATGGTGCGCGGGCCGGGGCTCAACCAACCCGGCTGGGACCTCTGGATCGGCTACAAGTTCGAGGGGGGCGTCGCCGTCGAACTCGGCTGGAAGCATCTGCAACAGGCCAAGTACAGCGCCGCCGCCGGTCTCCTCCCCTCGAACTTCTTCACCGGTGCTCAGTTCGAGAGCACTTTCCTGTTCTCGCCCGTAGTCAATTTCGGTACCGACTGGGCCGGCAACGCTCAAAACATTCCCATCGGCACCGCGGCGACCACTTTCGGCATCTGGAACGCGGCCACCCTCATGCAGATCGATTACGTCCAGCGCTACGACATCTACACCATCGATGCCCGGCTGCCCATCTGGGAGACCAACGATCACCGCGTTTACGGCCTGTTCGGCCCACGCATCGTCTGGATCTGGGAACGCTTCCACTGGCGCACCGTCGATGCCGACACTAATGGCAACTCCGACCCCAGCACCATCGCCAACTACTCCAATTTTATCTCCAATCGTATGTACGGCCTTCACGCCGGTTTCGGCAACGAGTGGTTCCTCGGCTCCACGCCGGTCGGCGGGTTCTCCTTCCAGCTCGACGTCGAAGGCGGCCTGTATATCGACCTGGTCAAGGCCAACGCCACCTATGAGCGGGAAGACCACGCCATCAGCTCGGGCCGATCGGCGCGTCTGTCCGCTCTCTCGCCGAGCTTCGAGGTGCGCACCGCCATGAAGTGGTACGTCTATGAAGGCATCACCGTCGACCTCGGCTACGACATCCAGACCTACTTCAACACCCTCGCCTCGCTGCGCCCTGTCGATTTCAACCTGAGCAACGTCAATCCGCAGTACGATCATGTCTTCTTTCGCTGGTACCACGGTATGCGCTTCGGGATCAATTTCTCGTTCTAACGCATGGCGAGCTTCACCGCGTAAGCCCGATGTGTTCGGCCAACTTGGCGCGAACATGTCGGGCTTACACCGCGACGCTCGCCTATTTCCCACGCAGATCGCACAGGATCAGATACAGCCGGCCCAGGTGATGCCAGGCGCTTGTTGCCGGCAGCTGGGCGACGGCGGCGTTCAGGTGCTGCTTGGCGGCGCCTGGGTCGCCAGTGAAGAGAGCAGCCATACCGCGATTGAAGAGCACCGGGACGGTTGGCTTCAAGGCGTTCCACTGCTGGCGTGCGTCCTCGAAGCGACCGCTGTGCCAGGCTAGTGCGGCCTTCTCGTTGTCCCAGCCGGCCCGCCAGTCCAAGGGTACCTCGGCGTCATGGGCGCGAACGTAGGCATCGGCCTCGTCGAAGTGCTTCGCCAGGCGAAGGGCGCCCAGAGCCAGCAGCATCTGCGGGAATTGCTTCTTGCGGGCCATTTCCTCGACCCACGGCGCCAGCTCGGTTACCGTTGCGGCGCGGCCGGTGATCGGACGCAACTCCGCCAGGTTCGGCTGGGCCAGGATCGCATGGAAATTTCGCATCAGCTGCGGGAAGTTGCCGGCGCTGAAGGCGACGGCGACGATCGATTCATGATTGGCGACCAGCTGCGCCCATTGCGGCGGCGCCTGCCGACGCTGCGGCGGGGTCGGGGCGTAAAACGGTAACACCGCCAAGGCATCATCCCAGGCGAGCTTCGGATCGAGCGGTTGAACTGGCCCAACCTCGTAGGGGGTCACTTCGCCGTCCATGGTCGCAATTCCGACAGCCTGCGCTTCGGCCTGGTTCGCCAAATATCGGGCCAGCAAATCGGTCAACTGAATCTGTACAGATGTTTCTTGCGACATGGCATCGCTCCTTGGCCTGATTGTTGTCACCAGGGGAACGCGCGGGGACGGGAAACTTGCGCAGAATTCATCGGCAACGTCAGGAGCCGGGAGGGTAGACGACGGATTGCCATGCTGCACCGTCACTTACGCTTCCGGCTCGTGATATCGATGCCTCTTGGGAAAACCGCGAATCAGGCCCGCGCCAGCTGCTGTCCCTCCTTGAACGTCTGCCATTCCTCCAGCGTGTACTGCACCTCGCGCGCATTCGAGCCGTTGTAGGCGCCGACGATGCCGTCCTCCGCCATCCAGTCGATCATACGTGCCGAGCGGCCGTAGCCGATGCCGAGCGTGCGCTGCAACAGCGACACGCTGCCGCGGCCTTCGCGAATCACGATCTCGACCGCCTGTTCGTACAAAGGATCGCGCTCGCGCATCTTGTCGAGCGAGCCCGCCTCGCCGCTGCCGGCCGCCGGCAGCTGCAACAGTTCCTGCGAGAAGCACGGCTCGTCGGTCTCCAGGTGCGCGACGACCTTCGTGATCTCGTTACTGGCGACGTAAGTACACTGCGCCCGCACCAGCGAATTGTTGCCCGGCAGCAGGAAGAGCATGTCGCCTTTGCCGAGCAGTTTGTCCGCCCCCATCTCGTCGAGCACGACCCGGCTATCCATCCGGCTGGCGACCTTGAAGCAGACGCGGCCCGGCAGGTTTGATTTGATCAGGCCCGTGACGATGTCCACGGTTGGCCGTTGTGTCGCCAGCACCAGGTGGATGCCCGCCGCCCGCGCCTTCTGGGCCAGGCGAATGATGTACACCTCGGCCTCGCGTTTGGTCTGCAAGATCAGGTCGCCGAACTCGTCGATGACGATGACGATGTACGGGAGGTTCTCCGGAATGCGCTCGCGCTCCTGCTCGTCGGGCTGCACGCGGCGCTGAATTTCTTCCAGGCCCAGCTCGTTGTACTGCGCCAGGTTGCGCACGCGTGCCCGGCTCAAGAGGTCGTAGCGCTCCTCCATCTTATCGACTGCCCACGCCAGCACGGCAGTCGCCTTGGCCTCGTCGGTGATGACCGGGTGCATCAGGTGCGGAATCTTGCGGTAGTCGGAGAATTCGTTCTTCTTCGGATCGATCAGCAGCAACTTCAGCTCGTCGGGCCGGCGCGTCATCAACATGCTGATGATGAGAGCGTTGAGGCACACGGATTTGCCCGTGCCGGTGGTGCCGGCGATCAACAGGTGCGGCATATCAGCCAGGTCGTGCGTCAAGGGCTTGCCTTCGGCGTCCTTGCCGAGGAACATCGGCACTTTGATCTTGGCGAGCTTGCGACCGGCGCCGAGGATGACCTCCTTGAGGCGGACGGTAGCGCGATGCTCATTGGGCACCTCGATGCCGACGGCGTTCTTGCCGGGGATTGGCGCGACGATGCGCACGCTCGGAACTTTGAGGTGCAAGGCGAGATCGTCGCCGAGGGTGGTGATCTTGTTGACGCGCATGCCGGTCTCGAGGGCGATCTCATACTGGGTGATAACCGGGCCGGTGTTGATGCCGACGACGCGCACGTTGAGGTCGAAGTCCTTGAACGTCTGTTCGAGAATCGTCGCCTGCTCGCGCAGCTTCTGATCGTGTTGCTCGAACGGAAACGGCTCAGGATCATCGAGCAGCACGAGCGGCGGCAGCTCGTAGTCCTCGAAGTTGTGCTCCGGCGCGCTCGACATGCCGAGCCGCGTGATCGGCAGGATCGTCGGCGCCGGGCCGGCTGATTCTGGCTCGTGGTCGAGGATCGGCTTCACGTCGAAGCCGGTGTGCTGGATCGGCAAGTCGAAGGTGCCTTTGGCCCCCTCTCCCTTGGGGAGAGGGATCGGGGGTGAGGGCCGGCGCAGCAAGGACCAAGTTGCCCTCAGGCTGCGCACGACGATCGCCAAGCAAAAACTGAGGGCGAAGCAGATGCCGTAGACGCCGTCAAGAATCCAGCGCAAGACGAAATCGGCGGCGAGGAAGACGCCGAGGAAGCTGACGGCGGCGAAGGTGAGGATGCCGAGCATGCCCGGCAGTTGTTCCTGGAGGAGATCGCGCAACGCTGCCCCAAGCGTGCCGCCGCTGCCATAAAGCGGACCGGGGAGCCACTCGTGCCCGAGGAAGTCGGCGGCAATCGCAGTGCAAGGCAACAAGACCAGCCAGCCGGTCAAGCGCGCACTCCAGCGCGGCCAGCTCTGGCGCACCAGCAGCATTAGCACGAGCACGAACCAGGCCATCAAGAGGACATGCACGGCGCTGCCGAGGGCGGCATAAAGCTCGCGCGCCAGCCAATGGCCAGGGACGCCGAGCAAGTTGTGCCCAGACGCCTGCTCATGGCTCAAGACGCACAGGGCCACGACCAGCCCACAGATAAGGAGCAGCCAGGCGATGCCATCCACGTGCATTTGGCGACGTTCCGGCATGATTGCGATTGCTTGCGTAAAAGGACATGCGCTGGTCACGGGGCGCAACGCTCCCCGTTTCATCTTAACCAGCGAGCGCCCGCAGTGGGACGACCTTGAAGGGAAAATTGCTGCAAAAACGAGCAAAACGCCGCACGAAAGCCCTATTGCCGGTACAATCGTTGCAATCGCCATCTCATCGCGATTGCCCTCGAGACGCAGGCAGAGAGAATTGAAGACTGAAGACCAGGAGCTGGGAATGATGAAGGGACAAGCAAGCCTGGTGAACTTGACCCATCGTCGCGCTCTCCGGTATAGTCGCAAGGGCCCAAGCGTGATTCGGTCTGCACGGAGGCTTCGACATGCGTCTAGCCACATCACCCTGCATCAACGCATTGCCCCCCATCGCCTGGGAAGAATGTAGCTGCCTCCTGTGCGGCAGCGCGTCTTACACGCCCCTGCTTGAAGCGTCCGATCCGCTCGCTGGCTTGCGCTTCCTGATTGCGAAATGCGAACGCTGTGGCCTGTGCTTCACCAATCCGCGGCCCGATCCGGTCAGCATCAAGCAGTTTTATCGCGCGGACTATCCGTGCCATCGTAGGGTGCGTGAAACGCACCGGCGGCTCCCACGGTGCGTTGCACGCACCCTACAGGCACGCGGCCCGGCGCGTCTGCTCGATTTCGGCTGCGGAGCAGGGGGTTTCCTGCGCCAGATGCACGCGCTCGGCTGGAACGTCACCGGCCTCGACATGGCGGAGTCGGCTGTCGCACGAATTCACGAACTAGGCATGTCTGCTTTCGTCGGTACGCTGCCGCATCCGCTTTGGACCAGCGAATGCTTCGAAGCGATCACGATGTGGCAAGCGCTCGAACATGTGCATCAGCCGCTCGACGTGCTGCACGCCGCCTATCGCATGCTGACGCCGGGCGGCCGGCTGCTCGTCGCCGTGCCGAACTTCGCTGGGTTCGGCGCGCGCTGGTTCGGCGCTAACTGGTACGGGCTCGACCTGCCGCGGCACCTGACGCACTTCACGCCGGCGACGTTACGCATGATGCTGGGCCGGGCGGGATTCGATCATGTGGAATTGGAAACGCAACAGCACCATAGCTGGATTCGACATTCCGCGCGCGGCGGCTTCTTGAAGACTCGGCTCGGCGCCGGCCTGGCCGGCTGGTGGGGACGGCTGACCGGACGCGCGGAATCGCTCCTCGCGATCGCAACCAAGGGCTGATCCCGCTTGCGGCTTAGCGTTCACGCGGCGCCACGCGTGCGCGAAACCGCAAGCGGCGAAGTCTCACTCATCCGCCTGGATCGAGCCGCTCAGGTCAACCTGCAACTCGGTCTTCGGCACCGCGACATCCCACTTCGAATCCCAGCCCGGATAATGGATAACCACCATGTCGTTCTCTTCAAGCGCCAGCACCTCTGCGCGCCACCAGCGACCCTGCGAATACGACAGCACCGTGGTGCCGACCTCGAGCGGCGTTTCCGGCTCAAACTGGACCCCAGATGGCTCGACCGGGAAACCCTCCGAATTCTGCGGCGACTCGAATTCCGGCATCGCCCCAGCCGCGGGATCGACGAGTTGCGCCGCCGCCGCATGAGCGCGACTGTAATAGTCCTCCAGCGACGCGAACAGGAAATATTCCTCGACCGCGTCCCAGGCGATGGCGCGGCGCACGCCGTCGGCCCATTCGCTGACGGAACGCCGCGCCGGCTGGCTGGCGCCGACCAGGAACAGCCGGCCGCCGCGCGTCTCCAGGAAGCACTCCGTCAACAGCACCGGCATGACGCCGGCACGATTCCGCACGTGAACGGCAACCGTCTTGCCGCGCAAGCTGGGGGCACTCGATGATGCAGACGAACTCATGGCATACCTCCGCACGAAAAAAAGAAACGGTAAACGCTGTCTCACTCCGCCGCCCGCCCGATCGCGTAATAGGTGAAGCCTGCCGCCTTCATCGTCTTCGGCTCGAACAAATTGCGGCCATCGAAGATCACCGGCTCGCGCAACAGGCGGCGCATCAGCTCCAGATCGGGACTCTTGTACTCCTGCCATTCGGTGACGATCGCCAGGCCATCGACCTCTTCCAGGACCGAGTAGGGGCGATCGCAATAGGTCAGCTTGTCGCCGTAGATTTTCTTGACGTTGGGGACCGCCTCCGGATCGTGAACGCGGATCTGCACGCCTTCCTTGAGCATCTCGTCGATCAAGGTGAGGGCGGGAGCTTCGCGGACATCATCGGTGCGCGGCTTGAATGCCAATCCCCAGACGCCCAGGCACTTCTTTTTCAGAGAATTTCCGTAGTGGTTGCGAATCTTGCCCGGCAACACATGCTTTTGCCGATCGTTGACGCGATCGACCGAGTGGAGCAGGTCCACGGGGACTTTGCAGGCTTCGGCGAGGGAGATGATGTTCTTGACATCTTTCGGGAAGCAGCTGCCGCCGTAGCCAGGGCCGGGGTGGAGGAACTGAAAGCCGATGCGCTGATCGTGCCCGATGCCACGGCGGACCTCGTTGATGTCGGCGCCGAGTTTTTCGCACAGGTTGGCCATCTCGTTGATGAAGCTGATCTTGGTAGCGAGCATGGCGTTGGCGACATACTTGGTCATCTCGGCGCTCTCGGGCGACATGGCGAGGAAGGGGCGCTCGGTGCGCAGGAACGGGCTGTACAGCTCGTGCAGGACCTTGGCGACCTCGGGGCGGCGCACGCCGACGACGACGCGGTCGGGCTTCATGAAATCGTCGAGGGCGGCGCCCTCCTTGAGGAATTCGGGGTTCGACGCGACCTCGATCGGTCTGCCTGCCTTTTGCGTCATCCGTTCCATCAGCTTGCGGTTGGTGCCGACGGTGACGGTGCTCTTGATGACCACAACCCCCTGCGGATGCATGTGCTGCGCCAGCAAATCGCCGACGGCCCAGACGGCGCTGAGGTCGGCTTCGCCGCTCGCGGTCTCGGGCGTGCCGACGGCGATAAAGACGAGCTGGGCGTCCGTGACGGCGGCGGCCAGGTCGGTGCGGAAAGTCAAACGCAGCTCGCGCGTGTTGCGCTGCACCAGCTCCAAGAGGCCCGGCTCGTAGATCGGCAGCTTTCCCGACTTGAGTGTGGCGATCTTGTCGGCATCCTTGTCGATGCCGACGACTTCATTGCCGCTCTCCGCCAGGCAGGTGGCCGTGACCAGGCCGACGTAACCGGTGCCGATGACTGCGATTTTCAAGACCACGACTCCTTGCTAGCCCGCAGCGCACGCAAGGGATCTGTAAATCCCTTGCGGTGATCCAGGTTTCGTCCTATTCTATATGACCGTGCGTAATCGGGCAGTTGGGGAGAAGCGACGCGAATGCGGATCATCTATATCGACGCCGACGCCTGTCCCGTCAAGGACGAGGTCTACAAGGTTGCCCGCCGTTACGAGATGCGCGTGCTGGTCGTGACCAATGCGAACATGCGGGTGCCGGCGGAGGTGCGCATCGAACTGGTGTTGCGAGCGGGCTTCGGCGAAGTCGATGACTGGATTGCCGCCGAGGCCGGGTTGGGAGACATCGTCATCACCGCGGACATCCCGCTGGCCGCCCGCTGCGTGGCCAACCAGGCCCGCGTGCTCGATCCGCGTGGCAAGGTGCTGACCGACAACAACATCGGCGCGGCGCTGGGAATGCGTGATCTAATGACCGAACTGCGGCAAGACGGCTCGACGACCGGCGGCCCGCCTCCGATGGCACCCAAGGACCGCTCGCGCTTCCTGGCCAAGCTCGACGAGGCGATCAACGCGGTGCGGCGAGCACATCCGGTTGCGTAGGTAAAATACGCTAGCTTGCGATGTGAACAAGGCCGCTCGTATCTGATAAATCGCCCCTACAACGATAGTGACGTTTAGCGGCTTTATTTGATCCTTTCGGCCACCCCCGCCCACCCATCCTCGATCACCTTTTGTGCCGCCCCGCGGATCAAGCCGGTCGGCGCCATTTTCAGCAAGCCGCCCAACTTCTTGACCTCGGCACGCCAGTGTACCTTCGTGCCCGCTTCGTGCGGCGCCAAGGTCAGCGCCGTCTCGACTTCGCTCGAGGTGCCGATGCCCTTGCTTTTCTGGGCATAGCGAATCGAGGTCGGCTCGATGCCATCGACCACGTCGATCGTCACGTCGATGCTGCCGCGCATAAAGGAGAAGCCGGGATGTACCGTGCAGACCGCCTGGTCGCGCGTCGCGCCGGGGTGCGGTGTGCCGTCGGGGATACAGGTCGCCAGGAAGGCGGCGTCGCGCAACTTGGGCCAAAGTTGCTCCGGCGGCAGGGCGAAAATCCGTTCGCCTTCGAAGGGTTGCATGACGGCTCCTTAAATCGGAAGCGGTTGCTATGTTGATTGTATGTCTGTCATCGTCTAGCGCTCGCGCCGCCGGTAGTTTTGCGCGGGCGTGAAACGAAGACCCACGCGACTGCCATCATGCTCACAACTCACGCCGATCATTCGCCGGTCCAGTCCTTTGACTGGGGCACCCTGCAATGGTTCTGCAACGCCGAGTTGCTCCCCGGCACGACCCAGACCGTCGGCATCTGCCACCTTCATCCGGGCAAGAGCAATCCGCGCCACTATCACCCCAACTGTGAAGAAATCCTCTACGTCCAGCAAGGCCGTGGCAAACACTTACTCGACGAAGAGTGGATCAATGTCCAGCCCGGCTCGGTCGTGCGCATCCCGATCGGCATGAAGCATCAACTCGTCAACGAAGGCCCGGATAGCTTGATCACGCTCATCGTCTTCTCGTGCGCCGATCGGCAAACCGTGTTCCTGGAGTAACGCCCATGCGCCAATGCGACACCCTCGATTCATTCTTCAAACTGGGAGCTGTGCAACCGGGTGGGGATCATTGGTCACTTCCGCTCCCTCACGGTCGCCGCTCGTTGGCAAGAAAACGGCTCCAGCTGGAGCAAACCGGATTCGCACATTTTTTTCGCGTTCGTGCTTGCATCCAGGGCCGCCCGTTGCCATAATACCTGTTCATCAAGATTTCGAGAGTCCCCAAGAAATCTTATCCCCTCATCACCTCATCCGTTCGGGATTACCATCCTGATGGAAGGAAGTGATATTTGATGCCGAATTGTCTTTTATTTTTTTTATTTTCGCATCGCCCTTCGGGGCACAGAGGGAAAAAACGTCATGGCCAAGGAACCGAGCAGCGTGAAACCGGTGGCGAAGAAACCGCCGCCCGGCGCGCCGAAACGCGCGGAGGAGACTGCCGAGGTTAACGGCAAGACCGTGCGCAAGGATCCGCCCGCCGACAGCGTCACCCAGTCGATCGCCAACGAGACGGTCGAAACCGCCCCGCCGAAGAAGCCCGCCAAGAGCCCGCCCGTCAAGGGCAAAGTCGTGCGCCAAGACACGCCACCCCTCGACCGCACGCGGCCGGTCGGCGACGCGACGGTCGGTTTCGAGCTGCCCAGGAAGCCCTTCGATGCCGAGGCTGCTGCCGAGGAATTTCTTCTGGGCGACGATGAGCCCGAGGAGAACCGGACGCAGGCGTTGATGGGTCAAACCATCGACACCGAGGCGCCCAGCGCGGCCGCGGAACCGGGACTTCAGATCGAGGAAACGCCGGTCGAGAACCGCACCCAGGCGAGCGCGGGCGACACGCTCGATTCCATCGACACCGAGATGCCCAAGCTCGTCAGCGATGACGCGCCGGTCGCCAGCATGACCCAGGCCCTCCCCAACGAAATCATCGATACCGAAATGTCCAAGGAGTCGGCCGAGCGCCCGAAGGCTCCCGCGCACCAGCCGGCCGCTGCGGCCGGCGCCGCGCCTGTCGGCGCTCAGAAGGGATCTGCGATGGCGTCGATGCTCGGCGGCAAATACAAGCTCCTCAAAAAGCTCGGCCAGGGCGGCATGGGCGCCGTCTACAAGGCCCACGATGAAAAGCTCGACCGCGTCGTCGCCATCAAGGTGCTCGCCAAGGAGCTCTCCGGCAAGAAGGCCTACGTCGAACGCTTCGCGCGCGAAGGCCGCGTGATGATCAAGCTCGATCACCCCAACGTCATTCGCTGCTACGATATCGACGAGGACAAGGAAAAGAGCCTGCACTTCCTGGCCATCGAATTCGTCGAAGGCGGCAGCGTCGAAGGTTGGCTCAAAAAGCTTGGCAAGTTCTCCATCGGCGACGGCCTGCACCTCATCCTCAAAACCGCCGCCGGCCTGCAGCACGCCCACGAGAGAACCCTGATCCATCGCGACGTCAAACCCGACAACATCCTGCTCACCAAGGACGGCATCGTCAAGGTCGCCGACCTCGGCCTCGCCAAGGACACCGAGGAAGACGTCTCGCTCACCAAGACCGGCGCCGGCGCCGGTACGCCAATCTACATGGCGCCGGAACAGGCCCGCGATGTCAAGCACGTCGATTGCCGCTGCGATATCTACGCGCTCGGCATCATGATGTACGTCTTCCTGACCGGCCAGCCGCCGTTCCAGGGCAACACGCTCGTCGAGCTGATCTCCGCCAAGGAAAAAGGCAAGTACGATACGATGCGCAAGCACAACGACGAGGTCCCAGGCAAGCTCGACCTCATCGTCGACAAGATGATCGCCAAGGATGTCAAGAATCGCTACGCCAGCTGCCAGGAAGTGATCGACGCGATTGAGCCGCTGGGCCTCGCCAACGAGACCCTGAGCTTCTTCGAGTCCGAAAATGGGCAGGCCGCTCCCGCCAAGACGACCGGCCAGAAGCAAGCTCCGACCAAGGCCCCCGTCGTTCTGTCCCCCAAGACTTCCGTCGGCGGCGCCGGCAAAGGGCCGGCGGCCAAAACCTCCGTGCCTGCCGGGCCCGCTCAGCAGACCGGCATCCAGGAGGAGGAAGATACCGAACAGGGCGTCTGGTACTGGAAGTTCGTCACCCCCAACGGCAAGTCCGTCACCAAGAAGCTCTCCCTTGAGCAGGTGCGCACCCTCATCAAGTCGGGCCATCTCGACGCGACCGCCGAGATCAGCAAGTCCGAGCACTCGGGCTTTCGCGCCGCCGCCAGCTATCCCGATTTCCAGGCCATCTTCAAGTCGCTCAAGACCGCGACCTCAGCCAACGTCAAGGGGGCCAAGTACCGCAACAAGTTCAAGGAGATCGAGGAAGAGGACCTCCGCCGCCGCAAGTATGGCTGGATCTCGCGCATGTTCAAGAGCTTCGGCAGCACGATCTTCGGCCTACTGTGGATCGTGCTGATCCTCGCCCTCGTCGGCGGAGGTGGGTATTTCGCCTACAAGCACTTCATCAACCCCTGATTCTGTGTGCCGCTTGCGTCTCCGTGGCGCAGGCGGCTTTCGTTTCATACGCCCAATACGCACCACAATAACTCCCCTAGGCCAAACGACGCCAGGTTCGCGCCAAACACCGCGGCCATGTCTCGCCACGGCTGCTTCAGCGGCGCAAACGCAGCATAGAAAAGTGCGCACTCGCCGAAGTGGGCGATGCTCTCCGCGATCAGCAAGTACATCACTCGCTGCTCGCCGGGATCGAACCAGAACGGCACGACCAGCACGACGATCGGATACGTACACGCCGTCAGCCAGATGCCCGCCAGAATGCGGCGCAAGCGCGAATGCTCCGGCGCCAGCCCGACGTACAAGACCGGCGTTTCGATCGCGATCGTGAAGAGATAGCCGATCGGCAAAAAGATCCACGGGTTTTGCAGCAATTTCAAGAAATCTTGCACTTCACAGCTCCGTGGCGGCAAGATTCCGATCTTGCCGTATTCGAAAACTCCTCGGCAAGATCGGAATCTTGCCGCCACGATTACAGCGCTCGCAAGAGGAACGGGACCTCGGCCAGGACGTGTACGAGCGCCAGCGTGAAGTAGACGTTGCGCGTCGCCGGATAATCGGTCAGAAATGCCAACCACAGGACGACGACGATTGCAGCGCTGGTAATCAGGAAAATTTGCAACCCGCGCGTCCATGTCAGCGAGCGCCGGCCCAGCGGCATGCGCGGGACGTTCCACAGATTCGTGCGGCTGCCGAGCCACGGAATCGCCAGCAGCCAGACGCCGTAGTGGACCGCCTCGAGAAAGGTGTGCGTCGCCACCAAGAGATGCGACGAGATACCCGCCAGCATCGGCGCCCCGGAGTGCTCGCTGATGCGCATAGTCAGGAGATCGTCCCCCGCCAGATTCGGCGCCCCGGCAAGGTTCCACCAGATCAAGCCCAGACAGATCGGCACGCCCAGCAAGCACAAGCGATAGGTTCGCACATACTCCGGACGCGTCCGGCGAATCTCGCGGTCGAGAATCCACAGTGCGATGAGCGGATGCAGATACACCAGGCTCAGGTCCCACAGCATCGGCGTCAGCCAGGCCAGCGCGATGACGAAGAACGCGACCGGCCAGACCCAGCCCCAATCGCGGCGCGGGTTCTGCCGGCTGCGCAAGTGAACCAACGTCGCAATCCACAGCGCCAGCAGCGTGTTCCAGACCGCATAGCCCGCCAGCCAGGTCTCCTCGGCCGCGCCCAGGAAGTCCAGCACCGTCGGCAATCCCGCGAAGCCGACCGTCAAGACGAGGACGCCGGCGAAACCGAGCACGAAGAACGAGCGCAGCCGTCCCCAGCGCGCCGGCAGCCGCGACAGGAAGTAGCGGGCCTCGACCCAGTTGTGCGGGCCGGCGCACAGGAAGACGGAGACGATAGAGAACTGGATCGGCAACAGCCCGGCGACCGCGGCCGCCATCACGACGAAGCCGAGCACGCAGCCGCCGAACGTCAAACTGGCGCTTCGTTCGGTATGCAGGTCAGCGGTGAATGTCGTTGTGGACATGAGATTATCATACGTTTTCGCCTAGTTATTTCGCTTCGGCAACACCAACCGAATGTTCGTCGCCTTCGCATCGCGGCTGATGCGCACCTTGCCGTGCTCGATAGCGCCGCGCGGCGCCTCGACCTTGGCCGGTTGCGCCTGCACTGCGGCCCCGATGAAGGCAAGGCCCAGCAGCGGCAGCATCACACCGAGCAAGTATTTCGCGCGTGGCATGCGCGCCAGCCACAGCCCGCCGGCGATCAGCGAGCCGACCAGCGCCAGGCCGACGATCGCGCCCGGAAACGTCGAGGCGAGCCGCGGCGTTTCAGCGGGCTTCATGCCGGCGACGAGATTGGCCGGCAGAATAAGCTCGCCGGTCTTGGCGTTCGAGTCATGCAGGATCACGAGGCGAGGCGCCGCCTTCGGGGGCCCCGGCACAGGATCAGGCAGCGGCGGCGGGAAATCATGCGGCATCGGACGAGGCGGACGGGGGCCAGGACCGTTCCACGGTAAGTCGGCGCGGACGCACTGGGCCGTCACCAGTGAAAACAGGATCATCCAGAATAATCGCGTCAGCATGGAAGCCTCGCTTGAATCTAACGAGCCGAAATCTTGCCAAACATTTCGGGCGGCACGACCAACTGCACAAAATCGCCTTGATCGACGATAACCACATTCACCGCGATGTCGCCGAGCTGGATCACCGGCGCGAAATACGGTGCAGGAGCGTTCGCATCGGCAATGTTGCCGACCGCCAGCCCGCCTACCAGCAGCAGCGCCATCACGCCGGCCACGACCAGCTTCTTGCGCGGAATCCGCGTGCCGCGAAAACGCAGGCACCATAGCCCCGTGCCGACGAATCCGACCGAGAGCGCCAGCCCCGCCAGCGCGTGGCGCGTCGAGACCTCCGGCGCGGCAGCCTCGGCGACCATCAGGCGGCGTGGCATGCGCAGCTCGGCCTGCTTGACGTCGGGATCGCTCACGATCACCAGTTTGTGTTCGGGGTCGGGCGTATTGAAACGCTGATTGGACTGCCCACGGCGAAAGAGGCCGGGAATGCACGCGTCGGCCCAGGCGGGCGACGCCAGCGCGAGAAGCAGCGCAAATGAGGCAAGCCGGCGAACGAGGAATGACATCGTGTCCTCCAGGAATGCCCGGTATTGTCACGGTGTCGATCAAGTCGGGAAACGGTAACGGTTCGGCGTCGAAGAATCAATGGTGATCACGACGCCGGGCATACGTCTCGACGTTGACACAAGAATCAAAGTTCGTGACCTACCCCCTCTCCCAGTTGGCAAACTGCAAACACGCGATCCATAAGTCATTATTGGAACAATGGTTGCGATGGCGCTCCAGTTTGCCAACGATTCGCGCATCAAAAATGGACAGGACCGAAGTCCTGTCCTCGAGGCGATTCCCTGCGCGCGTGTTATTTGACTTCGCGCAACGGCTTCAACTGATCCATGTCGATGCCGAGCCCCGGCCGACCGAACCGCCCGCCGCGGCCGCCGAAGATCACCGTCCGCAGCACTTCGTCGTGCTCCGAGACATCCGCGACGTTGCCCACCTTGGCGGCGACGAGTTCGAGGTCTTCGTTCATTTCGGCGCGGGCGAAGACGTGGCGAAACTTGGTGATGTACTGATCGGGCTGCACGTGTCCCTTGAGGATCGGCAGCGTCTTGAGGTCTTCTGACTTGGCGTCGCGGATCAAGTAGCCGCGCGGCTGGTCCTTCTGATACTTGTTGAGCCGATGCTGGATGATTTTCTGGATGGCGATGGCCCGCTGCGGATCGCGCATGTCGGCGGCGGTGAAGCCGTCATCCGGATCGGGGACCTTGTCGGCGTAAGGGCGCGTGCCGGCCAGCACCTGAATGTCGGCGGCGCTGATGCGCTTGGCCCACTCCAGCGTCGTGGCGTGCCGGCCTTGCTTGTTCGGCTGTGGCGGCTGGTCGAGCATGAAGTTGAATCCCAGGTCGCGGCCACGCTGCATCACGCCCGGCGCGGCGGCGTTGATCTTCTTGAGCCAATCGCGATTGGCCGGCGTGAATTCGTCCGGCCCCATCGTGGCCATGATCTGCTCGAGCGTCGAAACCCACTGGTACTGGTAGCTCAAGTCCCCCGGCAGATCGACCTTGAACGGCGCCTGCACATAGAAGACGGCGTCGGTGGTGTCCTTGACCGAAACCCGCGTGATGCGCGTCGGATAGACCAGCTTCTCGGAGGTGAACGTGAAGCGCGTCGGCGTGACGTCGCCGGTGAAGGTGCCGTCCTTGCTGCGCTTCATTTGCAGGGTGTCGATCTTCATGACGGTGAAGAAGTATTTCTTCTGCACGTAATAGTTGAGCGTCGCCTCGTCGCCGTCGAAGCTGTACTTGTTGTCCTTGAGCCATTTGAAGAGATCGTCGGATCGTCCCGCGGCAATGATCTTGTAATCGAGGTTGCCGACCTGGCCGACTTCGACGACTTCGACCGTCGTCTTCGGCGGCGGGGCCGCTCTACCCGGATCGCCGCCGCCGAGGCCCGCCTTGTTGAAATCGCGCCCTTGCAACGCCGCCTCCGGCATGAGGAACTGCGGCATCAGCCTCGACTGCGGGAACGCCCGCTGCTTCGGCTTCGTGAACACGCCCAGCGCCTTGAAGAAATCGCGCGGCATCTCGTGAAGCTTCGGCTGCGTCGGTGTCGGGATCACCATGCCGAAATCGAGCGCGTTCCCCTCGAAGCGCGGCTGCACCGTGACCGTCTCGACCTTGCTGTCCGGGTCCCAGGTGATGAATGCGATCTGCGACGGCTGTAGCATCTCCGACGGATTCTTCAAATCGATGATGACGGGCCGAAAGTAACCGCACATCGAGTCGGCCCGCGGCGTAAGCCACCCGGCCACGGCCAATGACGCGACGATCGCCGACGAGAGAAGCCAAGAGTTAAAGCGACGCATGAGAAGGTTCCTTCAGGGAATGGGTTGCTACACGTGGAATATCCTCACAAATCAGACGAATCAACGGGATGTTTCGATTGTGCCTTGTTCGCATTGGACACGCAGGCCCGGCGACCCGTTCCTCGACGCGAATCCAGACTACTCGCCCAGCACCTCGGCCGACAGCAGTTGCTCCAGCGTCCAGGGGCATTCCGCGGGAAAGGTCTCCTCAGGCAAATCGGTTTCGTCCGCAGCCAGCTCGACCGCGTCCGCATAAATCTCAGCCAGTTCGGATTCTGCGTGCTTACGCAGGACGCCGCTTTTTACTAGCCGTGCCAGTTGCTGTCGCTGTACGGTGATGGTGAGGCGCCAACTCGATGTCCGCTTCTCGGTCTGATGCATCCACTTGAGCACGTGCATGATGAGAATCGCCAGCCGGCTTTCCACCTTTCGTCGATCGCTGCGTGCCATGTCAGTAAGAAACTCCGCCAGGTGAGCATGATCGAGGTCGTCAAATCGCCCGTCGCGGATAAGTTCCGACATGGCATCAAGCCAGGCCGTCTCATCCGTTTCATACAAATCAGCCAACGGTTCTATCGATTTCGTTATCATCGCTCCAGCACCTCCGCCGACAGAAGTTGGTCCAGCGTCCAAGGGCATTCCGCGGGAAAGGTCTGGGCGGGTAGTCCCGTTTCGTCGCTCGCCCATTCGCTGGCTTTCGCGTACGTTTCTGCCAGAATCGCTTCCGCGTGATTTCGAAGGGTTCTGCTCGCCTGGAAATCATCCTCGAGTTCATGACGTTGCGTCGTGACGGTGGCACGCCAGCTCGATGATCGCTTGTCTTTCTGAACGTTCCATTTGAGGACATGCGCGATCAGAATCTTCAGACGGCTTTTCACTTCTTTTCGATCACGATTCGCCATGTCTTCTAAATATTCCTTCAAATGCAAATAATCGAGTTCGCCAAGGTGCCCTTCACTGATAAGTTCTCCCATCGCATCGAGCCAGGCGGTCTCGTCGGCCAGGTACAAATCCGCTAGGGATTCCGTAGGTTGTCGTATCATGGCATAATACCTCCTCTGTCATTCTAACCAGCCCGTCCGGTCCACAACGCCTGCATCACCTCGCCGCGATTGAGCGTTGTCGGCCGATTCTGGCGGTCGCGCACCTCGATGGGTGGATTCACGCCCAAGGTGTGGTACACGGTCGCGCCGATGTCGTCCGGCGAGAACGGCGCCGTCGAGGGGTAGGCGCCGATGCGGTCGGAGCTGCCGATCACCTGGCCGCCGCGCACGCCAGCGCCGGCGAAGACGCCGAAGAAGCATGGCGCCCAGTGGTCGCGGCCGGGGATCGCGCCGGCGCCGACCGCGAAGATGCGCGGCGTGCGGCCGAACTCGCCCAGCATCATCACCAGCGTATCGTCCAGGAGGCCGGACGCATCCAGATCATCGACCAGCGCGGCCACGCCTTGATCGAGCGGCGGCAGCAGGCGATTCCGCAGCGCGCCGAAGTTGTCGCCGTGCGTGTCCCAGTTTTGCACGATGCCCATGTTCGCCTGCACGACCGGCACGCCCGCCTGAATGAGCCGACGCGCCAGCAGCAGCGATTGCCCGAAGGCATGTCGCCCATAGCGATCGCGCACCGCCGTCGGCTCCTGGTCCATCTGAAAGGCGCGAGCGATTCGGCCCGACGCGAGGATCGAGAACGCCAGGTTCTGCTGATCGGTCAGCCGACGGCCCTCCGCCGTCGCCGCCAGCTGGCGCTGCTGCACATCGACCTCGGCGAGCAGAGCGCGGCGATTGTCGAGCCTCGTGGCATCAAGGCCCTCGGCGCGGCGCAGGCTGTCGATGCCGAAGTCGGGCCGATTCGGGTCGCGCGAGATCTGCCACGGGTCGTGCCGCGGGCCGAGGAAGCCGGCGTGCTGGCCGGGCCAGGTTAGCGGGCCCTCCATCAGGAACGTCGGCAGATTGACGCCGCTCGGCACGCCGTCGTTGCGAGGTCGCAAGTAATCGAGGGTGGACGAATAGCTGGGCCAATCGTCGCGCGAGGCGACCTTGTCGAAGAACGCCCCCGGTTGCTGATGCCCCGTCAGCACGTGATGCGTGGCGACGAGGTGATTGTTCTCGCGATGGGCCAGCGAGCGCACCACGGCATACTTGTCCGAACGGGCCGCCAGCCGCGGCAGATGCTCGCACACGTGCAGCCCCAACGTGCGCGTCGCCGTTGGCCGAAACTCGCCGCGAATCTCCGCAGGAGCGTCGGGTTTCATATCGAACATGTCGAGATGACTCGGCGCCCCGGTCAGGAAGACGATGATGACCGACTTTGGCCTATTTCTCCCCCCTCCCCCCGGGAGAGGGGTAGGGGGTGAGGGGGGATTCGCCTGGGCGCGCTGCGCGACCAACGACGACAGGCCAATGCCGAGCAAGCCGGAGTAGCCGACTTGCAGAAGTTCGCGACGATTGATGCCGATACGATGGCGGTGTGCGGACACGGCGTGATCTCCTGAGTCAAAGGCAGCAGTGATATTAGAGCATATCACAGCCCCATGGGAAAGGGCCAATCGCGGCCGGAAATGATCTTCGAGAATCGAGTCGAATAGGCTACAATCTCCCCCGATCAATCCAACCGGGGAGACCGCGACGATGCTGAGCACCATGCAGGATTCCCATCCGCTGACAGTCCGGACGCTTTTCGAGCACGGCGCCGGCGTCTATGCCGACAGCGAGGTCGCCACCTTCGACGGCGTCACGACGCGCCGCGCCACCTTCGCTCAAGTCGCCCAGCGTGCTCGGTGTCTTGCCGCGGCCCTGCATCGGCTCGGCGTGCAGCCCGGCGAGCGCGTCGGCACGTTTTGCTGGAATTGCCAGGAGCATCTCGAAGCGTATTTCGCCGTTCCGTGCATGGGAGCGGTCCTGCACACGCTCAACCTGCGGCTCTTTCCGGAACAGATCGCCTACATCATCAACCATGCGGAGGATCGCGTCGTCATCGTCGAACAGTCGCTGATCCCACTCTTGGCGCCGATCTTGCCGAAGCTGACGACGGTGCGGCACTTCATCGTCGTGGCCAGGAGTCAGGAGTCAGGGATCAGGACTCAGTCGCTGGGGGTCACGACATATGACTATGAGGATCTGCTGAGCAACGAAAAGCCTGACATCGCCTTCCCGTCCCTCGACGAAAGCGCGGCCGCGGCGATGTGTTACACGAGCGGCACCACCGGCAATCCGAAAGGGGTCGTCTACAGTCATCGCTCGATCTATCTGCATTCGATGTGCGTGGCGGCCGCGTCGGCGTTCGGGCTCACGCAACAAGATCGCGCCCTCGTCTTGCCGTCGATGTTTCACGCCAACGCCTGGGGCATTCCGCACTCCGGCTGGTGGGTCGGGGCGAACCTGATCTTTCCAGGACGCTACGTTCAGTCCGAGCCGTTGAGCCGGCTGATCGCCCTGGAGCGGCCGACGTTCGCAGGCGGCGTGCCGACGATCTGGAACGACCTGGTGCGCTTTGCCGAAACGCATCCGGTCGATCTGTCGTCGCTTCGCCTGGTAATCGCCGGCGGGTCGGCGGTGCCGAGAAGCTTGCTCGAACGGCTGCAAGAACGGCACGGCGTGCGGCTCATCCAGATCTGGGGCCTGACCGAGACCGGCCCGCTCGCGGCCATGTCCTTTCCGCCTAAATCGTGTTCGCCCGCCGAGGATCTCGACTGGCGCGCCAAGACGGGCCGTTTCTTGCACGGGCTTGAGTTGCGCATCGTCGAGAACGGCGTCGTTCTCCCATGGGATGGCGAATCGGTCGGCGAGATCGAGATACGCGGTCCGTGGGTGACGGCGGCGTATTACAAGGATCCAGCGCCAGAGAAATTCCACGACGGTTGGCTCCGCACCGGCGACGTTGGCAGCGTCGATGCGCACGGCTACATTCAAATCACCGACCGCGCCAAGGACGTCATCAAGTCGGGCGGCGAGTGGGTCTCGTCCGTCGAGCTGGAAAATCAACTGATGGCCCATCCCGACGTCATCGAGGCCGCGGTGATCGCCGTCCCGGACGAACGCTGGGACGAACGGCCGCTGGCGTGCGTCGTCATCAAGCACGGTGTGGCGACAACGCTTCAAGATCTGCGCGACTTTCTTGCGGCACGCGTCGTGCGCTGGTGGCTGCCGGAACGCTGGGCGATCATCGAGGAGGTGCCGAAGACGAGCGTCGGCAAGTTCGACAAGAAGGTGCTGCGGCAGCGATTCGCGGATGGGGAGATGACGGTGGTAACGGTGGAGAAATGAAGTATTGCCATACGGAACGGGAATTATCTGCTTTCACGAGTTACCTCTTCGATCACGCGCAAGAGATTTCCTCGGTCAAGCAGGTTAATCAAGCCTTGGTTCCAAAGTTCTTCTACGGCCGCGACTCGCTCATCGCGTCCGGACATTTCTCTCAGGAGCGGTGGTAGCTGATAGATTCCAGTCGGATCAAATTTGCGATTGATGTGCAACTTGCCCCCGCAATCTGGACAGACATCACCAAACTCCTCGCCGCAGCCTTTGCAAAACAACGCGCCGCAAACATCGCAGCCACGGAAATCATCGGCATGAACAAAGCAGAAATCACGTTTCCGCCGTTCTGGTGGCCGAAACGTCAGGGGGTTTCTGCACTTTACACACACGTAAACTATACGTCACTGGTTAAACATCTTGAGTCACGGCAGCTGAAGCACTTGTTTCAAGCAGTGCTCAATTTCTTTCATGGCGGCATCGGACAGCAGACCGATCACACCGATGATCCGTGTTTTGTCGCGTGTGAGGATATTGTTGCAAGAAGCGTAACACAGTTTGCTAAGACCCGATGCAGGTTCGGATGCTGGATCAAGTTCAACCTCGGATCCCGGAATACCAAAACGTTTGCTGGTGATCTTGACGAGAATCGTGTCGTCAATGAGGCCGTTGAGAAAATCGGCTTGAACGACCACAGCGGGTCGAATCTTGGACCCGGAAAGATCGCTGTAGAGCCAATCCAGTTCCACGACTTGTCCGCGCGTCATGACTTTTTCCGGATGAGGTCGTCGTCTTGATCGTCCCAGACTTGGCCCTCTTTCCCGCCGACGATGTTGCAAGTCAGGTCGTAAACATCGTGCCGAATCAAGACAAAGACTTCCCGTGTGTGCGGATTGATCAATTTGAGGGGCGCTTTTTCAAGCGACATGGCCCGGATCTGTTCTTCGGTCAGGGAAAGCATGACCGCCTCCTTTTTTCGCATCATAACATACGCGGGCGCGGGCATCAAGTGGGCTTACGATCACGCCTGAATGTTAACACACGCCATCTTGCGATCGACGCGCTTCAACAACCCGGCGAGCACACGCTGCGGGCCGAGCTCGTAGAACTTCTCGACGCCGTGCGCCAGTAGGCCGCGCATCGTCGTCTCCCATTGCACCGGCTGTACGACCTGGCGAACCAGCAGGCCGCGAATTTCCGCGGGATCGGTGTGCGGCTTCGCATCGACGTTGGACCAGACCGGAATCCGTGCCGGTTGCAAAGTCGCTCTTTCGAGCGCCGCAGCAAGCGTCTGGTCGGCGGGCTTCATGATGTCGGTGTGGAAGGCGCCCGCGACCGGCAAACGCACCGTCTTCGCGCCCGCCTCGGCGACAAGTTTTTCGATCTCGGCGCACGCGGCTTTCGTGCCGGAGACCACCGTGTTGCCCGGACATAGCAAGTTGGCGATCTGCATGGTGCCGATGGTCCGCGCCTTGACGCAAAGCTCCTCGACCTTATCGATCGGCAACAACAGCACGCTGACCATGCCGCTGGGCGTCGCGTCGCTGGCAGCTTGCATCGCTTCGCCGCGCGTCTTGACCAACTTCAACCCGTCCGCAAAACTCAAGACGCCGGCGAACGCCAGCGCGGTGTACTCGCCGAGACTCAAGCCCGCCGTCGCGACGCCGTCTCTTTCGATGTCGGGCGATTGAGAGCGGAGACTTTCGAGGGCCGCAAGGCTGGCGACATAGATCGCCGGCTGGCTGACGACGGTGCTGTCGAGGCGATCCTTCGGCCCCTTGACACAGACTTCAAGTAGGTCGTACCCGAAAATGCCGGCGGCTTCGTCGAAGAGCTTGCGCGCGGCGGGCAGGGCGTCGCACAGCGCCTGGGCCATGCCGACGGTTTGAGCGCCTTGGCCGGGGAAGAGAAAAGCGAGCTTGGGCATGAGTCACCTCAGGGGCGACCGCGAGGCGTGGCGGCTGAACATTACTCGCTGGCGGTCGGCGGGGAACCTGCGGAAAGCTCCTTGACGATCAGATCGTTGAGCTTGGAGCGGGAATGCTTGGCGGCGACGTGCAGGGCGTTCTCGATGGCGCGCTCCTTGGAGCTGCCGTGGCAGATGATGCAGTTGCCATCGACGCCGAGGAGTGGAGCGCCGCCGAGTTCCTGGTGATCGTAGCGTTTGAAGATGCCGTGCAAGGCTTGCTGTGCCAGCGGAATCTCGGTTTTCAGAGCACCGAGGACTTCCTTGCCGACGACCTTCATGACGAATTCGAAGACCCCTTCGCAAACTTTCAAGACGACGTTGCCGACGAAGCCCTCGGTAACGATGACTTCGCAAACGCCCTTGTGGATATCGCGGCCTTCGATGTTGCCAATGAACTGATCCTTGAGCGGGCTGCTGCGGAAGAGGTCCTGGGTTTCCTTGGCGAGTTCGTTGCCCTTGTCTTCCTCGGAGCCGATGTTGAGGAGGCCGATCTTGGGCTTGTCGCGCTGGAGAATGTGCCGAGCGTAGATGCTGCCCATGACGCCGTATTGATAGAGGTGCTCGGGCTTGGGATGGACGTTGGCGCCGACGTCGAGGAGGACGGAGAGGCCCTGCGCGGTGGGCATGAGGGCGGCGATGCCGGGGCGTTTGACTCCTTTGAGGAAAAGGCGCATCATGAAGCCGCCGGCGACCATGGCGCCGGTATGGCCGGCGCTGACGATAGCTTCGACCTTCTTCTGTTGCAAGAGCTGCCAGCAGCGGCTGATAGAGTTATCGGGTTTCTTGCGAAAGGCCATCGCGGCGGAATCGTCCATGCCGACGACTTGACTGGCGTGGACGATTTCGAGGCGGTCGCGCACGTTTTGCGCGGAGGCGAGCAGCGGTTCGATCTGGGGCCGATCGCCGACGAGGACGACGTGCATGTCCGAGTCTTTTTGAACTGCCTGGATCGCCCCTAGCACGATCGGGCCGGGCGCGAAATCGCCCCCCATCGCATCGAGTGCGATACGCATGACTTAGCTCTCCTCGGTTTCTTCGATCACGATGGCTTCGCGGCCCTGACTGTTGAGCCAACCGCAATTGGAGCAGACAAAGTGGGCACGGATCGCTTCGCCGCAACGGGAACAGTAGGTGTTCTGGCGGGCCTTCAGGTGCTGATGACTTCGGCGTTTGCCTTGACGCGCCTTGGAGGTGCGTCGCTTCGGTACGGCCATGATTGCTACTCTTTCTTGATCGGAAGGATTCGTTTAGCGCCGCATGGGCAATGCTGGTGGTTCGGCCCTCCCGCGTCTGCGACGCGGGGCTAAACACGGTGATTAGTCTAGTCCCACCATACCACCTTGACAATATATGCCGTCAGGCAGAGTTGCACGACGACGATACACCAGAACAGGAACTGAAACGAGCCTTTTATCGTTTTGTGCCGAAAAAGCCACATCGCCAGCAGCGCCGCCGGGCTGCCGCCAATGGCGCTGAGGGAATGCAGAACGATTTCGGGAATGCGCCATAACATGAGGCGTCCCAAGCATTTGTCGAGCCCGTAATAGGCGAAGGTGAGAAGATTGACGACAAGCAGCCAGTTACCCAGCCACAGCTGCCAGGTGTGCCGATGGCTGGTGAAGTTCCACCACGAGACGGCGGTTCCGAGGACACAGAAGGTGAGGGCGATGAGGATGTGGGTGCGGACGGAAAATTGCCGGAACATCTTTTGTCTCGTTTCAGCGCGGCGTAGAATGAATGCGTTGTAGCAGGCGAGCGTCAGAGCCAGACTTTTTGAAGGGAACCTTGCATGGACCGTCTCTGGGCGCCATGGCGTCTGTCGTATGTCGCCAGCGCCAAGCCGCCGGGGGGGTACGATGCTTGTTTTATCTGCCAGGCGCTGGCGGAGAAGAACGATCGCAACAATCTGGTCGCCTGGCGCGGCGTCAGAAGCCTCGTGGTGCTCAATCGCTTTCCCTACAACAACGGCCATCTGCTGGTTGCCCCGAACGCTCACAAAGGACATCTACACGAACTGGACGCGGACGAGATTCTGGAAACGCAACAGATGATCGCGCGCCTGGTCGGTATCATTGGTGAGATGATGAAGCCGGACGGTTTCAACGTTGGCCTGAATCTGGGTAAAGCTGCCGGCGCGGGATTGCCAGGGCATCTGCACTGGCATCTTGTGCCGCGCTGGCAAGGCGACACGAATTTCATGCCGGTGCTGGCGGACACACGCGTGATCGTGCAGTCGCTGGATGAGCTCTATCTGAGCCTCGTTGATAAGTTGAAGTAAAGCCCAAGGGTGAGCGCAGCGAACCCCTGGGATAAGGCGTTCGATCCCAGGGATTTTCTGCGCTCACCCCTGGGCTTGCGAGTTGATTCATGTTCACGCCTGCCGATTGGCTCGACCGCGAGGACCAAACGCTCGCGCCATATGCAATGCGCACGCGCTGCAGCAAGGGACGCAAGCACGCTGAGCCGCCGCACCCGTTTCGTACGCTCTACCCGCGTGACCGCGATCGCATCGTCCACTCTACCGCCTTTCGCCGGCTCATGCATAAGACCCAGGTTCTCGTCAACCAACCGGGCGACTATCATCGCACCCGCTTGACCCACACGCTCGAAGTCACGCAGATCAGCCGCACCATCGCCCGTCAGCTCGGACTCAACGAGGATTTGACCGAAGCCATCGCCCTCTTGCACGATCTCGGGCATCCGCCGTTCGGGCATGCCGGCGAAACCGCGCTCGACGAGTGCATGCGCGATTTCGGAGGCTTCGAGCACAACCGCCACGGCCTGCGGCTCGTCGAATTGCTCGAGTACCGCTATCCGGACTTTCCCGGGTTGAACCTGTCGTGGGAAGTGCTGGAGGCGCAAGCGATGCACAGCAAGCGGCCCGAGACGCCGGAGGTGAGGCCGTATCTTGACGTCGGTCAGCCTCTGCTGGAAGCGCAAGTGGTCGATGCATGTGACAGCCTGGCCTATGTTTGCCACGACATCGACGATGCTCTGAGAGTCGGTCTGATTACGCTCGAACAGGCCGCTGCGATACCGTTCTGGAGCCAAACGGTCGAACGCGTGCGGGCGGAGCATCAAACGATTCGACCCGAACAGCTGAGGCCGACCGTCGTTCGCAAGCTGATCGATTGGCAGGTGGGCGATCTCCTGGAGGCGACCCGGCACAACCTGCATGCCGAGCGCATTGGCAGCGTCGAGGACGTGCGCCGCTGCCCATCTCTGTTAGTCGTGCCTAGCGCCGAGGTGACATTCCTGAAAGCCGGCCTGGTCGCGTTCCTGCACGCCAATGTCTATCGCCATGATCTGGTGATGCGGATGACCCACAAAGGACAAGGCATCCTGAGACAACTATTCGAGCAGTTCTGCAAGCAGCCGCAGGCCCTGCCGGCGCGCTATCGGCAGCTTGCCGAGCGCGCCGGCTTGGAGCAAACCGCGTGCGACTATTTGGCCGGCATGACCGATCGCTATGCTCAGGATGAATACGTACGGCTGTTCGAGCCGTCTACGGATACGTAGAATGTAAAGTGGAAGTCCCGCCGTCTTTGCTCGCCGCCGCCCACGGGAGAGCGTGTAGCCTCGCGTGCTAGTTGCTTCGAACGAGAGCTTCATACGCGGAAAGCGATTTTTTCCGTGATCCTTCAATCATACGTCCGGCTTATACCGTCGAGATTCATCACTCTTTTATTCTGAACGCCCTGGGAGGCTGTCTTGGCTACGAATTTTACTGAAATGTTTCAAACCTCGAGCAAATTACTGTGGGTCGCCCGCGCCTTGCTCGTAATTGTCACCATCAGCATCATGACCGATGCGGCGGTATTCTCGGTCGAAATCTCCTCGGGCGTCGGTGTGGGGTTGGCGGCAGTGACATTCCTGCTTGCCGTCGCCGTGCTTGCGATGGACATATTCACCAAGAGCAAGGAAATCACCACGCTCTCCGCGGTCTATTTCGGCTTGCTCCTTGGCTTCATGCTCGGCTCGCTGTTCTGGAGAGCGCTCGAGCCCCTCTTCAAACAATACATGGTGATGGCCCTGGGGGGGCCTACGGGGGCGCGCGTGGAAGGCCTGGCACAGTTTCTTATCACGGCCCTGTCCTGCTATCTCGCGGTGTCCACCTTGCTGCAAACCAAGGATGAATTCCGCTTTATCATCCCCTATGTCGAATTCTCCAAGCAGCTCAAGGGGGCCAAACCCCTGGTTTTGGATACCAGTGTGATTATTGACGGGCGAATTGCCGATATTTGTGATACGGGAATCATCGATACCAAGCTGATCGTGCCGCGTTTCGTGCTGCAAGAGCTGCAAGGGATTGCCGATAGTTCCGACAAGATTCGCCGCAATCGCGGCCGGCGCGGTCTCGACGTGCTCAAACGGATGCAGTCGAACCCGAAAATCGAAATGCAGATGCACGAAGGCAATCTGCCCGAACTGCGCGACGTGCAGAAGGTGGACGAGCGTTTAGTCGTGCTGGCGAAAGCAGTCAGCGGCCGGGTGGTGACCAATGACTTCAACCTGAACAAGATCAGCCAGCTTCAGGGGGTCGAAGTCATCAACCTGAACGAGTTGTCCAACGCACTCAAATTGGTTGCGTTGCCGGGCGAGATCCTGACGGTGAAGATCGTCAAGCAGGGCGATCAGATCGGGCAAGGTATCGGCTATCTCGACGACGGCACGATGGTCGTCGTGGAGCAGGGACGCCAGGCGATCGGGCAGGAAGTGGGGATTACCGTCACCAGCGTTTTGCAAACGCCGGCGGGACGAATGGTCTTTGGACGCATCGGCGGCACCGGCGAGCAACCGGCCATGAAACAGTGATTACGGAGGACGTTCTTTGGTTCGATCGAGAAATTGACAATTGACAATTGTCAATTCCCTGCGGATCCAAAGGAGTCAGGGAGAAAGTTGTGGCCCAGCGTTGGTTGGCCTCACTCCTGGTTGTTTTTGCCATCATGGTGCTGGTAGCCGCCCCGCGCGCGCAAACGCAGACAGGCACGCCCGCCGCAGGCAAGAACGCCGACCTCGAACTCGTGCAAAAAGTCTTGGCCGCACGCCGCGACTATCAAAAATCGCTCGAACAACTCTACGTCCACTACCGTCAGGTCAACGACAAGGAACGCGAGCGCTGGGCCAAGGACGAACTTGTCAGTTTCCATCGCATCCTCAAGCAGGCCTACATCCTCGATCTCGACGTGCCCCCGCCGAATCTGAATGGCACCGCGCATGTCGCCGAGGCGAACAAGCTGTTCACCTGGGCAATGGGTTACAAGGACAAGGGTTTCGGCATCGATTACAACGACAATCAGCGCCGCGCGGAGGTTGTCTTCCAGGAAATCCTGACCAAGTATCCCAATTGCGACAAGATCTCCGATGTCGCGTTCATGCTCGGCGACATCTACGAGAGCAAAGCGTACAAGATGTACTACCGCGCCGTCGAGTACTACCATCGCTGTTACCAGTGGAATCCGAAGACGACGCACGAGGCCCGCATCCGGGCCGCCCGCATCTACGACAAGCAGCTCAACAACCGCACCAAGGCGCTGGAGATGTACCGCGAAGTCAAGCAGTACGACGTCATCGACCAACGCCATCAAGCCGAAGCCGACCGACGCATCGTCGAGCTGAGCGGCAACAAGTAACCTCTCACCGCTTGCGGCTCAGCGCTCGCGTGGCGCCATGCGAGCGCTAAGCCGCAAGCGGCAGAACCTCGCCATTTCGCAAACCGGCGTTGACTCCAATTTCCCTTTCCGACTATAACATCGTTCCATGAAAGTGTGGGCGATTGCGCTTTGAACGATGCTTACCACGCACTGATCCGCGGCGACCGCGCGGGCCCCTGGCCGACGCTCCAGCGCGCCGGCCTGTGGTCCTTGAGCCTTGGTTATCGTCTCGGCGTGGCGTTGCGGAATTCGGCGTTCAAGCGTGGCTGGAAGACGATCCACAAGGCCACCGTCCCCGTCGTCAGCGTCGGCAACCTGACGGTCGGCGGGACAGGCAAGACGCCGTGCGTTGAGTTCATCGCACGCTTCTACCGGCAGCATGGTTTGCAAGTCGCGCTCTTGAGCCGAGGTTACGGCAGCGATACGGGCCGGAACGATGAGGCGCTGGTGCTGGAAGAAAACCTCCCTGACGTGCCGCACCTGCAAGGCGCCGATCGCGTCCTGCTGGCGGCGACCGCAGTCGAGGAGTTGGAAAGCGACGTCCTGGTGCTCGATGACGGTTTTCAGCATCGCCGGCTGCACCGCGATCTCGACATCGTCCTGATCGACGCGACCTGCCCGTGGGGTCACGGCTACTTGTTGCCGCGCGGCCTGTTGCGCGAGCCGATCGGCGGCTTAATGCGGGCGCATCTGGTGATGCTGACTCGCTGCGATCTGGTTGCACCGGAAGTTGTGCAGGGCATCCGTGCATGCGTGACTCGCATCAAGCCCGAGATGCCGATCGTCGAATCGACGCATCGGCCGGGCCAATGGCGCAACGCGGCGCAGGAGACCAGGACGCTGGAGGCACTAGAGGGACGTCCGGTCGCGGCTTTTTGCGGGCTTGGCAACCCGGAGGCGTTTCGCCAGACGCTGGCGAAGCTCGACCTGAACGTGACGGCATGGCGGACGTATCCCGACCATCATCCTTACACGAAGGATGAAATCGAACAGCTTCGCAGTTGGGCCAGACAGCTTTCCGCGGAGACGGTCATCGTGACAACCCAGAAGGACCTCGTCAAGATTCGCCTGGACCGCCTCGGCGATCGAGAGTTGTGGGCGTTGCAGATTCAATTGCACGTGACTTCGGGGCAGGAGGCACTCGAAGGACTGTTGAAAAAAACCGTGCAAGCCCAGGGGTGAGGTACTCCGAACCCCTGGACTGATCCCAGGGGTTCGGAGTACCTCACCCCTGGGCTTGTGTTCTTCAACCAACTCAAGGAGGAGACGGCATGTCGGACAACCTTTCGAATACTCACCGATCCCTGGGCACGCCGCATTTCTCGGCGGTCGATCAGCACAAGCCCTACGATCTGGCGGCGCTGAAGACCTATGACCTTAGCTCCCGCCCGTCGAAAGTCTTTCACGACGACCTCGGCCAACCGGTCGAGCCGGGCGCCAGCGCCGAGGATTGGCTGCTCAGCCTGCCCAAGCAGCTTGCCGCGAACGACATTCGCCGCGTCACCAGCCATTTGTGCCGGGCGCATCGTGAAGGCCGTACCGTCGCCATCGCCCTGGGCGGGCATGTCATCAAGACCGGCTGCGCTCCGTACCTGATCGACTGGATCAAGCGCGGCGTCGTCAAGGCGGTTGCCATGAACGGCTCCGCGGCGATCCACGACTTCGAACTGGCGTTTGCCGGCAAGACCAGCGAGAACGTCGCGCTGCAATTGCCCAAGGGGGAATTCGGCATGGCCCGCGAGACCGCCGATGCCTTCGCCGTCGCCGCCCACAACGGCGCCGAGAACGATATCGGCCTCGGCTGGGCGCTCGGCCGGCATCTCGACGAAATGGACTGCCCGCACGACGAATCGAGTCTGGTCCTCGCCGCCTATCGCGCCGGCATCCCGTGCACCATCCACGTTGCGCTCGGCACCGACATTGTTCACATGCACCCGCACGTTTCCGGCGCCGCCATCGGCGCCGCCTCGCTCACCGACTTCCGCCGCCTGTGCAGCGTCGTTGCCGGTATGGCCGGCGGCGTCTGGATGAATCTCGGCAGCGCCGTCATCATGCCCGAAGTATTCGTAAAGGCCGTCTCCGTTGCCAACAACTTTGGCCACAACCTCGACGGTCTGGTGACGGTCAATCTCGATAAGCAAGCGCAATACCGCTCGCGCGTCAACGTGCTGGAACGCCCCAGCTCCGAAGGCATCGAGTTGATCGGCCACCACGAGATTATGCTGCCACTCCTGCACCTGGCAGTGACGTGCCAGCTTGCCAAACGTGCTCAGGTTGAGGCGCCAGCGGCGGCCTAAATCTTAAATAACAAAACTCAAAACCCAAACATAACCAAAACCCAATGCTCAAACTCAAACCGGTCGTTGCCTTGAGCTTTGGCTCTTGATCTTTGCTTGGGATTGGCGCTGTGGGTTTTGTTTTTTTGCCAGAGATCCACGGAGGGAGCTATGTCGAAGGAATTGGTCGAACTGGTCGAGAATCTCGGCTCGCCGCGCGTGCTGGTCGTCGGCGATGCCATGCTGGACCGTTACGTGTGGGGCGATGCCGAGCGCATCAGCCAGGAAGCGCCCGTCATCCTGCTGCGCGCCGACCGGCGTGAGGAACGGCTCGGCGGCGCCTCCAGCGTTGCCACCATGCTTCGCGCTCTCGGCGCCAAGGTCATGCTGGCCGGCATTGTCGGCAACGACCACGACGGCGGGCGCATTCGGCAAATGCTCACCGATCTCGCCATTGACCATGAAGCCGTCATCACCGACGTCGATCGTCCCAGCACCGTCAAGGAACGCTACGTTGGCCGGGCTCAGCATCGCCATCCTCAGCAGATGATCCGCGTCGACTACGAAGACCGCCGCCCCATCAGCGCTGCCGTTCAACAACAGATGATGCTGGCGATTCAAAGCCATCTCAAGAAAACCGAAATCGTGCTGATCAGCGATTACGACAAAGGGGTCTGCACGCCGGGACTCCTGAGCGCCGTTATCAGCGCCGCCCGCGCGATGAACGTCAAGGTCATCGCCGATCCGATTCGCGGGCACGACTATCGCAAATACCACGGCTGCTCCGCCATCACGCCGAATCGGCTCGAAGCGGGCCTGGCAAGTGGGCGCGTCCTCAACGACATGAACGAGGTCTGGCAGGCCGCGGACCATTTGCAGGAAAACCTCGATCTCGAAGCCGCCATCATCACGCTGGACAAGGACGGCATGGCGCTGAAGCATCGCGACGGCCGGGCCCAGCATTTTCCGACTCGGCCGCGGCACGTTTACGACATCACGGGCGCCGGCGACATGGTGATGTGCGTGCTCGGCCTGGCCCTCGCATCCGGGGCGGATTACGAGCAAGCGATTCAGCTCGCCAACGTCGCGGGGGGCCTCGAAGTCGAGAAGATCGGCGTCGCCACCGTGACGCGCGCTGAACTTCTGCGTGACTTGATGACGCCGGGGCATGCCGCCACGGTCTCGCCGACGAAGGTGCTGCCGCTCGAAGCCACCGTGCAGGAGCTTGACTACCGCCGTCGGCTCGGCCAGCGCGTCGTCTTCACCAACGGCTGCTTCGATGTCCTCCACGCCGGGCACGTGCAGTATCTGCAAGAAGCCCGAGCCCAGGGCGATGTGTTGATCGTCGGCTTGAACAGCGACAGCAGCGTGCGCGCCTTGAAGGGCAAGACGCGGCCCGTGCAGCAGTTGGCCGACCGCTCGCTGATTCTCGCCAGTCTCCAGGCGGTCGATTTCGTCACGGTCTTCGATGAATCGACGCCGATGCACCTGATCCAGGCGATCCGCCCCGACGTGCTCGTCAAGGGAGCTGATTACAGCAAGGAAGAAGTCGTCGGCGCGCAGTTCGTCGAAGCGTACGGCGGCCGCGTGCATCTGGCACTGCTGCACCAAGGGCATTCGACGACCAATCTGATTGATCGCATGAGGGCGGCGTGAGACCGTTTACGTCTAGCGCTCGCCAGGCGCCGCGCGGGCGTTAAGAAGCTGTTTCATTACTCCCCTCTCCCCAGTAATCGGGGGAGAGGGGCCGGGGGTGAGGGGGCTGCACCCGCGAAAAAATGCACCCCTCACCCCAACTCCTCTCCCCTGAGTACAGGGGAGAGGGGCTTTTGAAACAGCTTTTAAACGTAAACACGGACTCCATTACAAACCATGAACATCGCGATCTTCCTGCCGAACTGGATCGGAGATGTGGTGATGGCGACGCCGGCGATTCGCGCGTTGCGCTATCACTTCGCCGGCGCGCGCGTGGTTGCCATCTGCCGACCTTACGTGACTGGGGTGCTGGAAGGATCGCCGTGGTTCGACGCGTCGATTTTTCTCGATCGCAACGGCTCGTGGGCACAGCGCTGGCCTGCGGTGGCCTGGAAGCTTCGACAGGAGAAGATCGATCTGGCCGCGCTGTTTCCCAACTCGTTTCGCTCCGGCCTGGTCGCACGGCTCGCCAGCTGCACACGGCGGATCGGTTTCAGGCGCGACTGGCGCGGCTGGATGCTCACCGATCGGCTCGAATCGATGCGTGATGAGCGCGGCAATTTCAAGCCGAGCCCGGTGATCGACGATTACAACCGCCTCGCGGAGGCCGCCGGATGCGCGGCGCCGGGCCATCGCATGGAGCTGTTCACGACGCCGGCGGATGAAGCGGCCGCCGACGCCGTGTACGAGAGAAATCGCATCGATCGGCACGAGGAAGTAATCTGTCTGAATCCTGGCGCGGCGTTCGGCGCGGCGAAGTTCTGGCCGATCGAATCGTTCGCCAGGCTGGCCCAAGACGTGGCGGAAGCGCGCGGCGCCCGCGTGCTAGTCCTGTGCGGCCCCAGCGAACGCGAGCAGGCACGCGCCATCGCCAAGCTTGCGAATCGGCCGCAGGTCGCGACGATCGCCGACGCGAAGCTCGCGCTCGGCTTGACGAAGGCGCTGGTTCGCCGCTGTACGCTGCTGGTGACGACCGACAGCGGGCCGCGCCATTTCGCGGCAGCGTTTGGCCGACCCGTCGTGTCGCTGTTCGGGCCGACCTTTGTCGACTGGACCCGGACGTACTTCGACAAGGAGATTTGCTTGCAAAAGAAAGTCCCGTGCGGCCCCTGCCAGTTGCGTGTCTGTCCGACCGATCATGCGTGCATGAAATTGCTCACTCCGCACGAGGTTCTGGCGGCGGTCGGGCAATTGCTTCGCGTCCCAATCCAGAAGGCGTCTTGACATGCCCTGGGTCGAAATACTGCCGCCATTCACCTCACTCTTCCGCGAACGCCGCTGGGAGTCGGCCGCGTCGTTTCTTGCCTGGACCGGCATTCTCGTCAACAAGCATCGCAAGCGACAAGTGGAGTGGGTTGTTGAGCCCGAAGCGCAAGCGAGGGTTGGGGTAGCCATCGCTTGCGCTTCGGGCTCAGATGCGTCATTCTACTTGAAGAAGGAATTCGCCGTGTCATGGCGTGACCGCTTACGCAATGCCTGGCACGGCTTCGGCTGGTGCGCGTCGGCGGTGCGTGAAGCGGCGACGCTGCAAGCGCTGCGCGCAGCAGGCATCGGCTGCCCCGAAGTCGTCGCGCTGGGCGAGGACGGCCGACGTGCATTCATGCTTACGCGCGACGAATCTGCCATGACGGAACTGCGGGCGTTTCTGCCGACGCTCGCCGACGTCGAGCGCCATCGCCTTGCCGATGCACTGGGAAGCGAGCTGGCCAAAATGCACGACGCGGGTTTCGATCATCCCGATCTATTCGCCAAGCATATTCTCGCAGCCCGGGACGGCGCAACCATACGCTTCTGTATCCTCGATTGGCAGCGATCGCGCCGGCGCAAGTCGGTGCCGTGGCGTCTGCGTTGCCGCGATCTCGCCGTTCTTGATGCGACCTTGCACGAGGCGCTGGCGAGCGATCGGCTGCGGCTGCGCTGCCTGCGCGGCTATTCGCGGTACACGCGCGAAGGGTATCCACCGCTGCGACGTCTGGCACGGCAGATACGCTTGGCGGGCCAGCGATTGCGCGACCAGCTCAACATTCGCGAGATCGGCCAGGTGCCGGCGCCGGCGAAGGATCATCAGTTCGTGCCGTGCTGCGCTGGGCAACTGCAGGTAGTGCGCTCGTATTACGAGGGGCTTGGCGGCAAGCTGCCGGCATGGCTGGCCGGACTATGCGAATCCGATGCGGCAACGGCGGCGTCCCTTGCTCGCGCTTCGAGCTCAGAAAGGTTGTCATTGCATACGTGGCCGCGGTCCGGCGCGTCGTGGGACATGCCGCCGCTGGCGCACACGCTTTTTCGTCTGCAACGTTTTGGCGTGCGCACGGCGCGGTTGCTGGCGGTCGGCTGTTCGCCGTCGCGCGCCTTTCTACTTGCGGAGACGCCGGCGAGCGTTCCTCTTGCGGAGGCGTTCGCGAAAGCTTCCGCCGTAGCGCGTGCGCGGATGCTTCGGGAAGCCGGCGCGATCGTGCGGCAACTTCACGAAGCCGGCTATTGTCTGCCGCCGGGCGAGTCGTGGGAGCCGCGCCTTGGCGTCACGGCGACGAGTGAGATTGTTCTCGCCAGAGTCGAAACGCTGCTGCGCGGCGAGACGCGCTGGCAGGAGCTGGCGCCTCGAGAATTCAATCGTCGGAAGATTCGCTTATCGCGCACCGAGCAGCTTCGATTCTTGCAAGGCTATCTCCAGCGAAAGAGCGGCCAGGTCCGGCAGAGTTTGTCCTTGTCGGACACGCAGGCGCGGGAAAGGCAGGTGATTTCATGAGTCAAGTTCTTCAACCCGAGGCAACTCCCGTTCCATTCGCGCCTCAGCCAGTTGGGTCGGGCACGTGGTGGCAACGGCTCGCTCGCGGCGTCCAAAGGCTCTACGCGCCGCGGTCCGACTGGAGTGACTTCGTCGGCGAAAACTGGCCCGACCAGATCATGCGAGCCCGCGTCACCGACGACTTTCACGCCAAGCAAGGCCGATCCACCGCGCGCTGGGCCCTGGACGCCGACGGCAAGCAACTCGTCGTTTACCTCAAGCGGCACTATCGGCTCTCGTTGTGGCATGGTTTACTGGCCACGCTCTGGCCCGGCGGCAACTGGTCCCCGGCCATGCAGGAATGCCGCAATCTCGAATGGGCAAACAAGCAAGGCTTGAGCGTTCCCAAGGTCGTGGCAGCAGGGGAGTACCTGGGGCCCTGGGGTAAATTGCAAAGCTTCCTCGCCATCGAGGAATTGACCGACATGCTTCCCCTGCACGAAGCGATTCCGCTCGCGGCACGACAACTCGATCCCGCCGCCTTTCGCACCTGGAAAGCTGGGCTTACGCGCGAGCTCGCACGCTTGGCGAGGTTTCTGCACGAACGCAGTTCCTTTCACAAAGACTTTTATCTGTGCCATTTTTTCATCGCTCGTGCCGATACTAATGAGGTGCCGACCGCGTGGACCAAGCGCGTCTTCCTGATCGATTTTCATCGGCTCAAGCACCATCCGCTCACGTGGATGTTCTGGATCTCGAAGGACCTGGGTCAGCTTCTGTACTCCTCGGAAGTCGAGGGGGTTGATGCACGCGATCGCCTGCGTTTCTGGCACGCGTACTTTGGCGGTCGCCGCGGCACGCTCTCCGGCCGCTGGCTGCGCCGCATCATCGAGATGCGCGGCCAGCGCTACCGCGAGCACAACGCCAAGACGGCGGCGAAGTAGGGTGCGAGCTACGCACCACTGATTGGCTGTAAGATTCCGTAACGAGCGAGCATCGAGGATACTCATGAACATCGCATTTTGCTACGAGAGCGTGCTGCCGGCGCGTGGCGGGTGCGAGACCTATATTGCCGACCTGGCGCGTCGGCTGCTGGCGGATCGCCACGAGGTTCACATCTACGCCTGTCGCTGGGACGAGAAGTTATTGCCCGGCGGCATCCAGTTCCATGCAATCCCCAGTTCCTGGTCGCCGCGTTTTCTCAAGCCATGGCGGTTCGGTCGGTTGTGCCTGAAGGCCATGGCCGAGCGTTCGCACGATGTCACGATGGGCTTCGACAAGACCTGGGGCCTCGACGTGCTCTATCCGCAGGGAGGCCTGCACGCTGCCTGCGCCCAGCATAATTTGCGCAAGCACGCCAACCCTGTCCTCCGCCGGTGCGCTAAGCTCGCCAAGTGGTTCGACGCCGCCCACTGGTCGTATACGCTCCTGGAACGCCGGCAGTATTTGGGGAGCACGCCGCCGGCGATCGTGGTCAACAGCCACATGGTGCGCGACCATTTCATGCGCCATTACAATATCGCGCCGGGCCAACTGCACGTCGTCCGCAGCGCCATCGATCCGCAGCGATTTCCCGAGCAAGATCGCCTGAAATGCCGAGTGAAGTGCCGTGAGCAGTACGGCATCACGCCAAACGAGGTAGTCGGCTTATTCGCGGCGATGAATTATCATCTGAAAGGCTTGGAGCCACTTCTGCACGCGACGCATCGCTTATTCGCCCGGCCGGAGTTCGACGGCAATGCGCCCGCGTTTCGCTTGATGGTCGTCGGCCATCCGAAGGCGCGCTCGTACATGAACCTCGCGCATCAGCTCGGGCTGGACGACATCGTCAAGTTCGTCGGCTATGTTCCCGAAATGCGCAATGCCTACTTCGCGGCCGATTTCCTGGTGCATCCGACCTTTTACGATCCGTGCTCGCTGGTCGTCCTCGAGGCGCTGGCGTGCGGATTGCCGATCATCACATCGCGTTACAACGGCGCCAGCGAGCTGATGCACACGTCGTCGCCGCAGCAGGAAGGCTACGTCATCAGCGATCCGCACGATCACCAACAACTCGCCTGGTGCATGGCCCAGATGATCGATGCGGGCCGCCGGCACTCCTTCGCCCAAGCCGCCCGCCGCACCGCGGGACAATGGACCTTCGAGCAGCACTATCGCGAGCTGATGGGCGTTCTGACGGACGCGGTCCGACGTAAGCAGGCGGCGTAAGTGGGAGACAAGGAGATAACGAGACAAGGACACGGGGAGTTCATTTCTCCCTGTGTCCTTGTCTCCTTGTCTTTTCCTACCGAATGCCGATGCGGATCGAAAACGCCGGCCGCGGGGCGACGTAGATCGGAGCGGGCCGATACGTCGGGCCGACGATCACCACCGGGGCGGGCCGAGCGACAATCACCGGAGCGGGTGTCACATACACTGGAGCCGAGGCGACCACAACCGTCGGGTTGCGTTCAGCGAGGACGCGCAGAGCGGCCGCATTTCGCCCTTCGCTCAGCACGTGATTGACCTGCCGGCTGAACTCGTGCGCGCCGGCGCGGCGGCCGAGCACATCGCGATAGAGTGCGGCGACGAAGCCTTCCGGCGTGTTGCCGTTGCGGATGTAGTATTCGGGGCTGGCGAGGATGCAGGCCTCGATGACGTCGAGCGGCGTGCCGTGGCGGATGGCGCGGAGTTGATCGCTGAGCCCGGCGGGATCGACATGCCGGCCGAGATAGCGGATGTACCAGCTATCGACGAGGTCGGCGGCGTCAACCGTTTGAGCGCGGGCCGGGGCCGCGTTAATTGTCAAAGTCGCTACGGTCAGAATCGCACAGGTAATGAAAGCACGCATGTTTGGCCTCCTCTTCACGCTAGGTTGTTTTGCTTGGGTGGTTGCTATACCCAGAAAACGATGGCGGAAGAGGAACTTGCGCGGCGGCCGGCTTCACCTCATCTTCTCATGGACTTCTAATGCCGACTATTCGGCCGAAAACGCATAAATGCACGTGTGCCGATAGGTTTCGCCGGGACGTAAAATGATGGACGGGAAATTGGGCTGATTGACGGCATCGGGCAAGCCGCCGGTCTCGAGGCAGACGGCACTGCGCTGCTTGTATTCTTTGCCGCCTTTGCCTTTTTGGCCAAACAAGAAATTGCCGGTATAGACCTGCACCCCGGGCTGCTCGGTCCATGCGGTCAAGGTCCGGCCCGAACTCGGATCACGCAGCTTCGCGGCAATCGTAGGAGCCTTTTGCCGGTCGAACAGCACGTAGCAATGGTCATAGCCCTTGGCGCCGGTGTCATACAGCTTTTCGATACGCTTGCCGAGGCGCGTTGACTTGGTGAAGTCCATGACCGTGCCCTTGACGGCCTTCTTGCCGGTCGGAATCAGCGTCTTGTCCACATCGACATACTCGTTGGCGTTCACCATCAATTCGTGGTCAAGCACCGTGTCGGCCCCGGCGCCAGCGAGATTGAAGTAGCTGTGATTGGTTAAGGTGACCGGCGTTGCCTTGTTGGTCTTGGCCAAAAAATCGATTTTTAGTTCGTTCTTTGCCGTAAGCCAGTAACTTACTGTAACAGTCAGGTTGCCCGGATACCCTTCTTCGCCGTCCGAGCTAATGCACTCGAACACGACCGTCGAGTCGTTGCCTTCTTTGTTTGTCGGAGTTTGCACGGTTTTCCACACAACTTTGTCGAGGCTCTTCTTGACGCCGCCGTGCAGATGATTCGGATCGTTGTTGATCGCCAGCTTGTACTCTTTGCCTTCCAGCGTGAACTTCCCCTTGGCGATGCGATTGGCGACGCGGCCGACGGTGCAGCCGAAGTATTGATTGCGATCGGATTGATACCCGGCGACGTCATCGAAGCCGAGGACGACGTTGGCGAACTTGCCGGCCTTGTCGGGGACGTTGATTTCGGTGATGGTGGCGCCGAGCGTCATGAGCTTGACGGTGACGCCGTTCTTGTTTTTGAGCGTGTAGGTTTCGACGGCCTCGCCGTCCTTGGTCTTGCCGAACGGCTTGGGGCCGTCGACCTGGGCATCAACGGGGCTGGTCATGAGAAATGCTCCGAGGGCGGCGATTGCGAAACGTGGCAACATGAGGGACTCCTTGATTCTCTTCGTTTAGCGCTCGCAGTGAAGCACCGGGCAACCGGCGTTTTACCGCGAGCGCTAAACGGGGACCGGATTTTCAATACGCCTTTGCGAATACCACGCGGCCTTCCGAGGGCTTGCCCGTCACTATACACTTGCCGGCTTCCTTGGCGCAGCTGAACGGGATGCAGCGAATCGTCGCCTTCGTCTCGGCCGAGACGCGGTCTTCCGTTTCGCGGCTGCCGTCCCAGTGGGCCCACAGGAAGCCGCCGGGTTCGTCGATCTTCTGCTTGAACTCGTCGTACGAGTTCACCTTGAAGCTGTTGGCGTCGCGATATTTCTTGGCCCGCTCGAACAGGTTCTTCTGGATTTCCTTGAGCAGCGACACGATCTTCGTCGGCACCCCCGCCATCGGCACGCCGATCGTCTTGCCTTCCTTGCCCGGAAAATCGCGCCGCGCCATCACGCAGGTCTGCTGCGCCAGGTCGCGCGGCCCCAGTTCGATGCGGATCGGCACTCCCTTGATCTCCCAGTCGATGAAGCGAGCGCCGGGCGATTGGCTGAAACGCGTGTCGATCTGCACGACCAACGGCTCGTAGCCGAAGAACTCCTCGCGCGGAATCTTGACGATCGTCTCTTTCAGACCTTCCGCGGCCTTGAGCGAATTGGCTCTCTCCTCATCCGACTTGCCGAGCGGCACGATGACGACGTGGATCGGCGCCAGCCGCGGCGGCAGGACAAGACCGCCGTCGTCGGCGTGCGTCATGATCAGCCCGCCGACCAATCGCGTGGAGACGCCCCAGCTGGTCGCCCAGGCGTATTCGAGTTGGCCGGCCTGCGATTGGAACTTCACATCGAACGCCTTGGCGAAGTTCTGGCCGAGGAAATGGCTTGTCCCCGCTTGCAGCGCCTTCTTGTCCTGCATCATTGCCTCGATGCACAGCGTGTAGACCGCGCCCGGGAACTTCTGCCCGTCGCTCTTCGGCCCCGTCAAGACCGGCATCGCCATCCATTCCTCGGCGAAGGTGCGATATACTTCGAGAATCTTGTGCGCTTCTTCCTCCGCTTCCTTTTGCGTCGCGTGGGCGGTGTGCCCTTCTTGCCAGAGGAACTCCGCGGTCCGCAAGAAGAGCCGGGTGCGCATCTCCCAGCGGACGACATTGCACCATTGGTTGATGAGCAACGGTAAATCGCGATAGCTCTGAATCCACGTCTTGTACGTGTTCCAGATGATCGTCTCCGACGTGGGCCGAATGATGAGCGGCTCCTCCAGTTTCGACTCCGGATCGACGATCAGCCCCTCGCCAGGGACCGCCTTGAGGCGATGATGCGTGACGACGGCGCACTCCTTGGCGAACCCGGCAGCCATCTCCTCCTCGCGCTCGAGAAACGACTTCGGTATGAACAGCGGGAAGTAAGCGTTGACGTGCCCCGTGTCCTTGAACATGCGGTCGAGGGCGTGCTGCATGTTCTCCCAGATCGCGTAGCCGTGTGGCTTGATGACCATGCAGCCGCGCACGTCGGAGTTCTCCGCCATGCCGGCGTGCTTGACGATGTCAAGGTACCATTGCGAATAATCGGTCGCCCGTTTGGTGATGGCTTCGGCCATTGCGATGAATCCTTCGTATTGAATTCGTTCAGCGCCCGCATGGCGCCGCGCGAATGCGCGGCGCCATGTGGGCGCTAAACAAATACAGGTTGGGGACATTGTATGAATGACATAAAATACCGATACCATGTTCACGGCACAAAAGGTCTACGCGATGCTGGAAAACGAATCGCTCTGGCAAGCCGCCGTGCAATGCCACGAAATCCTGGCGGCGGCCAAAGTGCCACACGCAGTGATGGGGGGCGTTGCCGTCTGTTTGCATGGTTATCAGCGCAACACCGTTGATGTGGACTTCTTGGTTCGCAAGGAAGATTCACCTGCAATTCGCGACAACCTGGAAGGCGCAGATTTCGTGTGGAATGCGAAGGACAAGGAGTTTCGCGCACCTTCCGGCGTGATCATTCAATTTCTTCTAGCCGGGGAGAAGGCTGGAACGGATAGCGAAGTGAAACTGCCAGATCCCGCGGCGGACCGCACGACAGTCGAGATCGATGATTTGCCTGTCTTGCGTCTGTCCAAGCTGATCGAATCGAAGATCGCATGCGGCATGGGAAGCGTGCGGCGGACGCACCGCGATTTCGCCGATGTGATCGAGCTGATCGTTCACAATCGGCTCAACAGCTCGTTTGCCCGCTATTTGCACAAGTCGCTACGTGCGACCTACCGGGAACTGGTAAAGCGATCGCGCGGCAAAGCTTGATCGTGGTCTGGGATTGACCCTCTACGCAATCTTGCGTATGTAAGGGCCTCGCGAGGACTGCGTCATGGAAAAATCAAGGTTGCTTTTCCCCCTATTGCTTCTGTGCACGAGCACTGGGTGTGGCACGGTTTGGAATCTTGAAAAGGACCGTCTTCCTTTTGGCGGCATGGCCCAAACGATCTACGCGGGCAAGTCGCGCCTGCAACACGTCGGCGAAGCAAAGTGCATTCCGCCGATCTATGACTACACTGCGGCCGCCTACTATTTTGGGATCGACCTCCCATTATCGGCAATCGGCGACACAATTTCATTGCCGCTGACTATCCATGCATCTCAACCTGAGAACTAGCGTCCCTTCAGTCGCTTCGCCAGCGCGTCGATGCGTTCCTTGCATGCTTTGCGTGCCTCACCATACCCCTTCGGCGTGATGTCCTTCGCCTTGAGATAGTCGAGCACGATCTGCTCCGCGGCGACCAGTTCCGCGCAGGCATGGGCGACTTCGGAGGCGATCTCGTTGGCGATCGTGGTGACGCCGTTGCGGTCGCCGTGCAGAAGGACGCCGGGGCTGATCTGGATGCCGCCGACATGGACGGGTATGTTGATGTGCAAGATATGACAATTCCCGTGGGCGCAGATGGCGCCATCGGCGAAGCAGGGGAAGCTCATCACCTCGACCTGATCGAGATCGCGCGCCGCCCCGCTGGTGATGAGGCCGGCGGCGCCGAATGCCTTGTAGGTCGTACACATCACCTCGCCGAACGTTGCCGACATCACGGGGCTGTCAAGGTCCTGAAAGACGACGACGGGCGGACCGGGCAGTTCGGCGAATGCCGCAACTTGCTGATCGAGACCGGAATAGACGTTTCCCGACGTCGGCGGAAACGCCGAGCGGAACGTCGCCGTCGAGGCATAGCCGACCATCGGCGGCAGCTTCGGGTAGCACGCCTGGATGCGCTTGTCCATGTAGAATGCCGTGCGCGGGCACAGATCGAATAGCTCGACGACGTTGCACACCGTCGGCGTGTCGTACTTTTTCAGCAGGGCCAGGTCGGCCGCGGCTATTGCGTGGATCTTTTGCATGGTCGATACTCCTTGGCAGTCATCACTCACCACTCACCAATTTATGTAAAATGAACCGCGGCTTCATCACCCGGAAGGGGGATCTTCGTGCATTTGTTTCTGGCGTTTTTCTGGATCGCTGTCGCTGTCGTATTCCAGATCTACTGGGAGACGCTGCAACGTCATGCCTTCATCCCTGTTTCTCGAAATTTCGTTTCCTTCGTTTTCTTCGTGTTGTTCAGCTACAACTTCATCCGCTGGCGGATGGCGCGCACGCGACGCCAGGCACGCGAGGACGCAGAGGAACCGCCTCCGCGCCCCCAACTCGCCGATCGGAAGCCCGATCCGACGTTCGACTTCTCCAAGCCGGACTCCAAGGACGGCGATGACAAGAAGCCCAACTAGCCGCTTGCGACGGCGCCAGCGCATGACTCCACGCGAGCGCCAAGTCGCTGGGAGCAAAGCGGATCGGACTGGCCTTTTCCCGCGAGTCGCTTTGGGTTAACCTGCACAATGCGACCAGATACCGATTGGCGAGGCCGGTGCATGAAACCCAACCGCGAACCAAACAAACCGTTTCATCAGATCCACGACCACACGCCGCAGCAGCCGGAGGACGAAGGCAAGAGCTATGGCATCGATCACTACGTCCAGCAGATCCACGAGACCGCCGAGAAGCTGATGCAAGACCACGCCAATCGCGGCGACGTCAAGATGCTCAGCGTCGCGCTCAAGGAGCTGCGCTATTGCTTCAAGGTGTTCGCGAGCTATCGCGAGCGTCGGCAGGTGACCGTGTTCGGCTCCGCCCGAATGCCGGAGACCGATCCGTCGTTCCAGCAGGCCGTCGAGTTCAGCCGGCGCATTGCCGAGGCCGGCTTCATGGTCATCACCGGCGGCGGTAACGGCATCATGGAAGCCGGGCATATCGGCGCCGGCAAGGAAAACAGCATCGGCCTCAACATCCTCCTCCCCTTCGAGCAGCATCCCAATGCCGTCATCCTCAACGACCCGAAGCTCATGCACCTGCGCTACTTCTTCACGCGCAAGCTCCTCTTCGTCAAGGAATGCGAGGCCGTCGCCCTCTTCCCCGGCGGCTTCGGCACGCTTGATGAAGGCTTCGAGGTGCTGACGCTGGTGCAGACCGGCAAGAGCCATCTGTTCCCGATCGTCATGATCGACGCGCCCGGCAGCGACTACTGGCGTCACTTCCTGCGCTTCACCAAGGACGTATTGCTGGCGCGCAAGCTGATCGCCGACGATGACCTGCACCTCTTCAAGGTCACGAACTCCGTCGCGGAGGCCGTCGCCGAGATTGTCGGGTTCTATCGGGTCTACCACAGTATGCGCTACGTCAAGGGCGATCTGGTCGTCCGGCTCAACCGCATCATTTCCGATGCGACTCTGACGAAAATCCGCACCGACTTCACCGACATCCTCAAGAGCGGCACTGTCGAGTTGACCGCCGCGTTGCCGGAGGAACACGAGGAAACGCAGCTGGCCGGATTGCCGCGCTTGAAGTTTCGCTTTAATCGGCATCGGCTGGGACGGCTGCGACAGTTGATCGACGTGGTGAATCAGGATTGAAGCCGCGCGCAAAAAAAGAGCCAGGCCCTCCACGAGAGAGCCTGGCGTAACCAAGCGTACTTACGGGTCCCGTCCATCCCTTCGGTAGCCTGGCAGCCTTAAACGTTCCACGCGGAACGGTAAGAGCCCATGGCTTTGCGTCCCCGCCTCGCGACGGGTTTGCCTTTATCGAGAATGGCCACGTTAGCAGCCGTGCACTGTGAAGGGGGCGGGCACCTTCGCGGCGCACATGCAAACCTAGCCTGCAAAATCGTTACAGGCAAACTAATCGGCACTCAATTTCACGAAAGATTACCATTACTTGCCGACGCGCATGTGGCAGTTCTTGTACTTCTTGCCGCTGCCGCACGGGCATAGCTCGTTGCGGCCAACCTTCTTGTCGCGATTGCGGATCGGCTCTTGCTTCTTCTCGTTCGCCTGGCTGTTGGATATGGCCTGTTGCTGCTGATCGCCGATGCTGCCCGGCGGCGGCGCTTGCAGGCGCGGGGCGGCTTCGTGGACCATTTCGCCGATCGTCCAGACCGTCTCGGCGAAGGCTTCGTCGTCCTCCATGCGGAAGACGATGTCGGTGGTCTTGTCGCTCAAGCCTTCCCACATGGTGTCGAATTCCTTCATGCCGACGCGTTTATACTCGGTCTTCGGATCGATCTGGGCGTAACCGACCAGGCCGACACCTTGCCGAAGGTGATCCATCGCCAGCAGGTGGTTCTTCCAGGCAGTGTCGAGCTGATTGAGCAAGAGGCTGCGCTCCATGCGGCGCATCTCGGGACGATTGCGCGCGTCGAAGGCGTTCCACAGAACGTCGCGTGCCTTGGCATGGCTGATGCCGATTAGCTGCCCAGGGTCAATCTCCATGCCAAGCTGTTCCTTGGCCCAGTCGGAAAGCTCCTGCGCATCGCCGGGTTCAGATGTCTTCGCGCCGGCGAATGCCTCGTTGAGCTTGGCGTCGATCTCGCTGTGGCCGACCGTGGGATACAACTTCTTGCTGATCTCGAGAAGTTGTTTGAGGAGGTTGGCGCGCGATTCGGTGCGGAACTGCTCTTCGGCCATGCCGCCGGCGTTGCCGAAGCGGAGCATGTACCAGTGAAAGAGCCCTTCGCGGTTGTACTTCTGGCCGATCGCCCCGCCGGCTCCCTTGTCGTCCATGAAGCGGGCCATCGCCACGGTGACGGGGAAATCGACTTCTTTCTCGTGATAAAGCCTGCCGACTTCCTCAATCAGCACCTGGCGGATGCGCTCGCGCGGCATGTCGGCATTGAACTGGGCCGCGTCGAGCGCGACGTGAAACTTCAGATCGAACCAGGTTGCAAGCGAGGTGAAGCCCCAATCGAGCTGCAAGTACGCGCGTCCCTTGCTCAGGTCGGCGTTGCGGGCCACCTTCTCCGCCTCCTTGAAAAGGTACTCGGAGATGTTCTCCCGGCCGATCTTCTTCAAGGCGCGATCGGTGGTCTTCAGATCCCACATCTTGTTGACCCGGTCGGCCATCGCCTGCCAGTTCCATTCGGACGGATCGACTTCCTCGTCGAGATTCTCGTCGAGCGATTCCTGAATTTGCGACGAGATATTGTTGAGCGCCTTCTCGCGCGCGACCTGGTCGGCTTCCTCGAAGGTGCAGTTGGCAAAGTCAGCGGCATCGCACTCGACGCTGAGCTGCAAAGCGACCAGTTCGGCAAAGCTGCCGGCGCCGTAGAGCGGGTCAAGGTAACGCTCAAGGGCAAGATCGATCTGCTGGCTCAGCATGTTGACGATGCGCACGCGCGGGTTGGCGTCGTTGAGGATTTCCTGACGATAGCCATAGACGCGTTTGCGCTGATAATCCATGACCTCGTCGTATTCCAGGAGGTTCTTGCGGATATCGAAGTTGTGTTCCTCGACCTTCTTCTGGGCGGCCTCGATACGGCGGCTGACCATGCCGCTTTCGATCGCCTCGCCAGGGGCCATGCCGAGCTTGGACAGGACGTTGGCGACCCATTCGCCGGCGAAGACGCGCATCAGGTCGTCTTGCAGCGACAGGAAGAATCGGCTCGAGCCGGGATCGCCCTGCCGGCCGGCGCGGCCGCGCAGCTGGTTGTCGATGCGGCGCGACTCATGGCGTTCGGTGCCGATGATGTGCAGGCCCCCCATGCCGGCGACCTCACGGCCTTCGACTTCCATGTTTTCGTTGTCGCGGATGAGCTGCACCGTCGATTTCCAGACGTCATCGGGAACGTCGAGGCGGGTGGCGTACTTGTCCTTGAGGCGTGCCCAGGCAAGCGTTTCGGCGTTGCCGCCGAGGATGATGTCGGTGCCGCGGCCGGCCATGTTAGTGGAGATGGTGACGGCGTCAATGCGGCCGGCCTGGGCGACGATCTCGGCCTCGCGGTCGGCGTACTCGGGCTTGGCGTTCAAGAGTTCGTGCTTGACGCCGCGGCGCGATAACATTTTCGACAGCTTTTCCGACTGATTGACATTGGTAGTGCCGACGAGGATCGGCCGTCCCTTGACATCGATATGATCGATTTCCGCCTCGTTGATCGTCTGCTTTTCGTGAGTCTCCTTGAGCAGGAACTCCAGCGACGTCTCGTCTTCCTTGGTGATGGCGCCGACCAGCTCGGTACCGTCCTTCATGTGGAGCGTGTCGTACTTGTTGATGCGCTCGATCTCGCCGACGACGGCGTCCCACTTCTCCTTCTCGGTGAGATAAACGAGGTCGGAATAGTTGACGCGCGTGAGCGGCATGTTGGTCGGGATGGCGACGACGTCGAGCTTGTAGATTTTCCAGAATTCGTTGGCCTCGGTCATGGCGGTGCCGGTCATGCCGGCGAGCTTCTTGTAGAGTTTGAAGAAGTTCTGCAAGGTAACGGTCGCAAGCGTTTGCGTCTCTTCCTTGACCTTGACGCCGTCCTTGATGTGCTTGGCCTCGACCGCCTGGTGCAGGCCGTCGGACCACTGCCGGCCGATCATGAGTCGGCCGGTGAATTCGTCGACGATGATGACGCTCATCTCACCGGTCTCGGGGTGGCGCATGACGACGTACTGCTTGCCCTTTTGGTAGAGGTGATGCGCCTTGAGGGCGTTGTCGATCATGTGCGGCCATTCCATGTTGCCGGCGGTGTAGAAGCTTTCGACGCCGGCCAACTCTTCCGCTTTGCGAATGCCCTGATCGGTGAGATGGCACGACCGCTCCTTTTCCTTGACCTCGAAGAAGAAGCCGAGGCGTTTTTCCTTTTTCTCGACGTTGGCGCTGGCGACGTAGCTTTCGACCTTGTCTTCGTCCACCTGCGTGGCGGCATCGTCCTCTTCGGCTTTCGTCGCGGCTTCGGCGGGCTTGACGCCTTGAACGACAGCCGGATCCGCGTAGCCAGTCTCGGGTTCCGGCACCTCGTCGGGCGGTTCCTGCTGTGACAGCGGGTGATCGGGAATGTTGACGCCGTGGCCGAGCGAGCGCAGTTTCTCCTGGGCTTTCTTCTCCAGACGCGTCAATTCGATGGCGATCTGGTTCGCCTTGTCATACAGCTTGGGGGTGCCGAACGACGGGCCGGAGATGATCAGCGGCGTGCGCGCCTCGTCGATCAGGATGTTGTCCACCTCATCGATGATTGCGAAATTGAGCGGAATGCGCTGGCACTGCTGATAGTGCGGCGGGTAGTTCGGATCGCCCCAGCGGGCCGGTTTCATGTTGTCGCGCAGGTAGTCGAAGCCGAACTCGCTGTTGGTGCCGTAGGTGATGTCGCAGTCGTAAGCCTTGCGGCGATCGACCGATTCCATCTCGCTCTGGATGTAGCCGCAGGTGATGCCAAGCCCGTGATAGATGGGGGACATCCATTCGCAATCGCGGCGTGCCAAATAGTCATTGACGGTGATGACGTGGATGCCGCGGGCAAGCAGCGCGTTGAGATATGCGGGCAGGGTGGCGACAAGGGTCTTGCCTTCGCCGGTGACCATCTCGGCGATCTTGCCCTGGTGCAGGATCGCCCCGCCGACGATCTGCACGTCAAAGTGCCGCATGTTCTTGTGGCGACGGCTCACCTCGCGGCAAGCGGCAAACGCGAAGGGGAGGATGTCGTCGAGCGTCGGCGCGGCCGGCAGAGCCGAATCCATCGTTGCAATGATCGCCGTGTACGCTTCGGTCGGCGGTTGTGCGCCCGCAGGCCCCCCCTCTCCTCCCGGGAGAGGGGTTGAGGGTGAGGGTGCGGCACCCTTCTTGACGAATGCGCTGTGTTCAATGCCGAGACGACCGCGGAAGTCGGCGGTAAGCATCTCGAATTCGTCGTCGCGCAGCTCCTGCATCAGCGGTTCGAGCATGTTGACGCGATCGAGCAGCGAGCCAGGGGTGACCGTGTGCGCCTCGCTCCCCTTGGGCCGAATGAAGCCGAGCGAGCGGACCAGACGTTCATTGCTGGAACCGAACATGCGGCCGAGGAAGCCGACCACGCCTTCGGAAATGGTGCTGAGGGTGTCGGTAAACCTCTCCCAGAGGCTGACATCCAGTTGTGCTTCGGTACTCATAATAAAGGGCACCTGAGGGTGTCTCAATGGCGGCTTCGAGGAACCGCCCAAACCATTCAATCGAAAAAGTCAGTGTAAGTTTCCAGGCCGATTCGGTCAATACGAGTGCGTCGTCCGCAGGGCAGGCCCTATCAGTATATGGATGAGCACGGGGCGTTTCCTCGCTTGCTGGACAAATGCTGCACGGTTGCGAATAATAGTTTATGCCGGTGTCGGTGACGCATGGCAATACGAGGCGATTGATGCAAACCACGATGTCCGCGTGTCCCTTCTGCAACGCCGTCCTGCCGGCGCTGACCGCGCCGCCGGCCGCCGACAAGCTGCCGTGCCCGCGCTGCGGCGAGCTGGTTCCCGCCGTACGCTGGCAGGTCGATACGGCCATCGCCGCCGGTGCTCCGAAGATCGAACCGCCCGCCGCGATCGCCGAGTACGTTCCCGGCCCGCGCAAGACGCTCCTCATCGTTGTGGGCGTCATGGTGACGATGGCGGTCGTCGGCCTGAGCTATGCGCTGTGGACGACGAAACTGCGGCAATCCCGCCACCCGCGGCCGATCCTTGACCCGATCACGTTTCGCAAGCCGCTGGAGCTGGCCGGGCTCGGCTATCTGCCCAAGGACAGCCACGTCATTGTCGGCTTGCAGCTTGCCGAGTGCCTTGCTGACAAGAAGGTCGGCAAGCCCCTGTTCGACGAGCCGCGCCCGGCTCTGCTCGATCGAGTCCTGAAGCAGTTGCCGCGCATCACCGGCATGTCCGTCGAGGAGATCGATCACGTGCTGCTGGCGGGTTCCTTCGATCATCCGCAGATCGTGATGGTGGTACGGACGCGGCGGGCGTACGCGCTGGAAAAGATCGTCGAGCCGATCCATCCGACGCGCTCGATACAGCATCGGGATCACCCGCTCTACGAATTCTCGCTGAAACCGTGGGGCGACGCGATGCTCTGGTGCGTCGAGGCCAAGACGCTCGTGTGCGTCATTCGGCTCGACGCGCCGAAGCTGGAGCACCTGAACGGGCTGTCCGCGACGCCGCGGAATGTCGAGGAAGTCCTGCCCGCGCCGCTACACCAGGCGCTCAAGGAACGATTGCCGAAGCAACAGTACCTGTGGGCGGTCGGCCGGCTCGACAAGCTCGGGGTGTTGGAGGAGGCGTTGCCGTTCCTGCCGCTGGGCAAGGCGGAGTTTGCCGCGGTCAAGGCCATCAAGACGTTCGCGCTCGGCCTGGAGCCGGTGGAAGGGCTCACGTTGACGGGCTATTTCGAGATGAGCGATGCGAAGGCGTCGGCGAAGTTCAAGACGCTTCTCGATGAGGTCAAGATCGAAGGGGCGACGTCGCAGAAAATCGAGTTGCCGCCGGCGGACAAGGAGCAATGGGTGACCTGGCAAGTGCGCGGCGACACGGCGGCGATGCGCGGGTGGTTGAATGCGGCCAAGAATTGAAGCCGAGGCAATCGGCAACTATTGCCTTACCACCACGGTCGAGGATTGCGCAATGTGCCGCGCGGCACATACCCAGTTTTTTCAGATTTGCTATTCATGCAGAAATGACTTGCATTGCACCCGCGAGTTTTACACCCATCCACACGGGAGACCGGACAGGGGAACAAGCCGACTACTGCTCAACCGACCTTGACAAGGAATCGGAGCAGTTCAAAGCGTTCAATCCCGCTGTCGAAAGCAAGTCGTCTTTGAAGTAATCACGACGCCGAGCCGTTTCGCATAGTCCGCAGCCGTGCGACTTCCGCTTGCAGCTTTTCGTGCTTCTCATGCAGCTCATCCAGGCTGAGCAACCGTTCGCCTGTCTTGAGATCGTACATGGCCAAACTCCTGCCTTCCGGAACCAGCCGCAGCCCCAACTCCTTGCTGCGAATCGAGCCGTCGGCGTTCGGCTTGATCGTCTTGTATCTTCCCTTGACGAGGCGATAGCCCATCAACTGGCGAGGCAAATAATCCCACAACGGATCGAACAGAAAATACTCCTTCACGCCGAGCTTGCGATAGAGCGGCTTCTTTTCCTTCATGTCCTCCTTGGCGGTCTTGCGCGAGGTCAATTCGAGGATGCACGAAGGTACGGCGTTTTCCACCCATGTCTTGAACGAGCGCCTCTGGTGCTTTCCCTGCACGCCCTTGACGACCATGATATCGGGAGCGCGGCGCTTCTTGGGCTGGCCTTCCTGGTAGTAAAGAAACATGTTGGCCGCGACGTAAACATCCTCGAACGAGCGGTAGAAGTAGCGAAGGGGGCCGAGCAGGGACGCCATCAGCGTGACATGGACATCGGTTTCCGCCATTGGTTTGCCATCGCTTGAAGGGTAGATGTCCTCGTCCAGAAGGGTCGCAGCGGAGGTGCTCATGAAGGATCCTCGTGGGTCAGCTCTTTCATGAGATTATAGCGGTGCGCGTGCAGCGGCCGCAAGGGGCCGCGCGGGCGCCAAACGAAGAGTGGATTAGGCCTTCAGCATCTCGTCGTGCCGCATGCCGCTCGGCGGCAGGTCAGCGCGGCGGCAATTGGCGAGGGCGGCTTTGGCGCCCGCGTGCTGCTCGGCGTCGTTGTCCTCCCATTCGATGCTGACGGCGCCGTCGAAGCCGACGCGGTTCAGCTCGACGAAGATTTCCTCGCAGCTGTTGGCATCGCGGGCGGTGCCGGCGGTGACGAAGTTCCAGCCGTTGAGGGGATGGCCCATGGGGCGATGGCCGCCCAGGAGGCCGGCGCGGGTGTGCTCGCGGCTGACTTGCACGCCCTTGATGTGAGCGCAATGGATGAAGTTGCCGAACTCGCGGATGAACTGAACCACGCTGACGCCTTGCCATTCCATGTGGCTGCCGTCGAGGTTGAAGCCGACGACGCCTTCATAGCCGGCCTTGCACATGTGGTTGATGTAGTCGGACGCTGATTCAATGTCGCCCATGGCGCGTTCGCTCGGATGGCATTCAAGATCGAAGGTGACGCCGTACTTCTTGCAGGCGTCCCACACGGGGGCGAAGCGTTCGACGAGCAATTCGAGGCTGACCTGGCGGGCGTCGGGGATGGCGAAACCGCCAATCGACGTTGGCAAGGGCGGAAACAAGAAGAAATGACTCCAGCAATGCGCCGGCGAACCAACGAAGCCGGGCAGCGCGACCTTGCGGTTTTGCAGCTTGCCGAGGAAATGCGCGAGGCGGACGCAGCGAATCAGGCTCTGCTCGGATTGCTTGACGATGAGCTTGCCGACGTCGTCCGGGACGAAGTATGGATTGGTTCGCGGCGGGTTGTTCCCCTTGGCGCGCCATGCTTTGTATGCTTCAACCGCTTCGCCGCCGGTGAAATTCAGGGTCTTGGCGCTCGGTTCGTCGCCCAGGCACTGTCCCTGCAAGTGCGTGGCGATAGTGAAAATCTCGAGGTTGTGTTTCTTGGCGAGGGCGTGGCGTTCCTTGGCGTAGCCTTCGGCACCGGTATCGGTGTCGCACTTCGACAGATCGAGTTCCCAGCTTGCTTCCTCCCAGCCGTCGAAGCCGGCGTCGGCGACGAACTTGACCCAGCCGTCCATCGGCATGTTGCCGAACTGACCTCGAACCAGACCGATTTGGTGATAGGACGCTTTGCCAAAACGATGCTTGTCGGTCTGTTTGAAGCCCATTGTAAATACCTACGTTGCATTGATTATGTGGGAGTGTGACCGGCGTGACGCGCGTGAGGTAGAGAATATGACTAGCCCAGTTATTCGTCTACAAATGGGCTGGATCAATGACGGTTTCTTTGGATAGATTAATATCGAAGGGCTCGCGGTACCGATGCATTTCGAATCCGCCGGATGGAGGACCTCTGTCATGACGCGATGGATGCAGTTTGTCGTATTTGCGGTTGCTGCCCTGACGCCTGCCACGAACCTTGACGCGGGGGAAAGGAAACCCGGCACAGCCGCAGACAAAGTGAAGGCGGCCATCACCGCCAACAAATTGACTGTCGACGGCAAGCAGGAATTGACTATCCGGCTGGAGATCGAACGCGGCGTCTGGCTCTACGCCAATCCAGTCAACCACAACAACGACTTCCTCAACGACAACCGATTGACGTTAAAGATCGATGCCCAAGATAGGCCCGTGTGTCATGTGACCTACCCACCTGGGAAAACTCGCGGGGATGACAAAGAGAAATACGATATCTATGAAGGCTCGGTGACTATTCGAGTCGTAGCAACTCGTGTCCTGAATGACAGAAGCCCGCTAGATATTCGAATTCGTGTTCATGGTGCGTTAGAACAGCGTTACTGACTCGGCCCCGGAACCATCCAACTCACCGTGAAGTGAGCCGAACTCGCAACGCAACAAAGGAGGACTCTGCCATGCGTCATTTTTCGCTGGGCATCCTGATTGCTCTTCTCGCCGTGTCGATTGCCGTCCAAGCCGACGCCGGCGGCAAACTCGAGAAATCCGACTCCAAGGTCAAGGCGACCGCCACTGCCGGCAAGATCAGCGCCGACGGCAAGCAGACCGTCACCATCACACTCGATGTCGCCAAGGGTTGGCATCTCTACGCCAATCCGGTCAATCACAACAACGATTTCCTCAACGGCAACAAGACGATCGTGAAGATCGCCGCCAAGGAGAAGGTGCAGTTCAATGTCAAGTACCCGGTCGGCAAGACCAAGGTTGACGACAAGGAAAAGTACGATGTGTACGCCGGCGTCGTCAAGATTCAGGCGGACGTGGTGCGCATGATGGGAGACTCCAGCCCGCTCGAGATCAGCATCGTCGTGTCCGCTTGCGACGACAAGGTGTGCCTGGACAAGGGGACGGTGAAGTTGACGGTGCCGTGATGCCGACCTCTTCGTAGAGCGCTCGCGCCGCGCCAAGGGGCGGCGCGAGCGCTCTACGAATTGGGATCACTTCCCGTTCGCCTTCGCTTCCGCCGCAGCCGCCAACGTCAAATCGGCGACGATCTGGGCCGCCCGGTTGGCGTCGTTCACCGTGTCGAACGCGGCATAGCCGATGAACTTGCCGCCTAGCACCGCCATCGTCAAGCCTTGCAGATTGATGCCGGCAATCGCCCATTGCTGGGTGACGTGATGGGCCAGCCCGGCTTCGTTGTCCCCTTCGATCCGCCGCACGATCGGCGCATCGGCTTCCTGCATTTCCGCAACCTTCGCGGCCCGTACCTGGGCGGCGCCGGTCACCGGGGCGACATACAAGACGCCGAAGCCAGGTTTGTTCGGCAAGCGCTTGGTGAAAATGTATTCGAGGTTCGCGTCCGCCTGAGCCAGATGGGCCAACTTCGTCGCCACGCTGCCGGGCTGATCGGTGATCTCGCACGACCAGACGTGTACACGGTCCCATTTGAAGCTCATGAGGCACCACCTTTCGCTCTAAAAATCGAGACGAACGTCCCGAAAGGTTATCCTTGGTAGACAGGCTTTCGACACAACGGCCAACATAGTCCGTTGGATGGCAGTTGCCAAGGGATTCTCGTGGAGCGGATTTGCAATCGGCCCACCGGCGCGGAAGGACGGATCGCAAAATCCACCCCATGGAAATTCGGGCAAAAGAGCGAAATTGCTGTTGCACCTGGTCCTGCGAGACGGGAAAATAATAAGCTAGAAGTAATATGGGGGGGATAGTTGTCCGCGAGGGAGGTTTTTCCAATCATGAAACGATTTCTGATCTCGGCCGCCCTGTTCTTTCTGAGCGCTGGTGCCGCGTCGGCGGACTATATTTACATCAAGATCAACATCAATCAGCTGAGCTTTTTCCCAAGCCTGGGAGGCGCGGTCGGCAACTTCGGCGCGGCCGGTGCGGGAGGCGCGGCAGGTATAGGCGGGGCGATCGGCCAGCCTCCGCTTCCAGGCGTCGGCGGAGGAATCGGTCAGCCGCCATTTCCCGGCGGCATAGGCGGCGGGCCAGCCATCCCGGGCGGTTTCGGTGGTTTTCCAGGCGGACCTCCTCCGGGCGGACCTGGCATGCCTCCTCCCGGCGGCTATCTCGGCGGAGCCGGCATGCCTCCTCCGAGCGGCGGCGCCCTCCTCGGCCAGCCTCCCGGCACGGTCGGCGGCGCTGTCGGCATGATGCCTCAGGATCCCAACGCCAAGTGGGTCACCGCCTTCGTCGAAATCAAAAACCGGTCCGCCAAGCCGATGCAGACCCCCTATGGGCTCCTCTTCACCTACGATCATCACTGGGGCAAAAAAAACTGGATGGTGATGTCGCCGATGTTTCCCGTCTTTGGCGGCTATATCCCGCACGAAACCTTCGCCAAGGAATTCGACGCCAAGTTCAAAGCGGAAAAGCGAGACAAGGACAAGAGCGTCAAGAATCTCCTCCACCTCGCACGCTGGGCGCTGTCGCGCGGCCAAATGAACGAGTTCCACAAGGTCATGGAGGAAACCGAGAAAGCGGACGCCAAACACCCCGTAATCAAGAACTACGCGCGCGTGAAGAAGCAGCTGGAAAAGCCCTTCAAAGATGAAGATCCGGCCCAGCGCGAGCTCATGGAAGAATTGCGCTCTGCCGGCTACAAGGCATTCGACAGCAAGCGAAATCACTATCGCATCTATGCCCAGATCAACGCCAGCGACACCACCACCGCTGCTTCCGTCAAGCGCCGCCTCGACATGATGGAGGACACACTTGACAGCTTCTACTACTGGTTCGCTCTCCAGGAAGAATCGGGCAGCCGCCAAGGCGATTCCGCGCGCCAGCCAAATCTGCCGAAATACCGCCTGAGCGCGATCCTCACCGCGTCCAAGGAGGAATTCACGACCAGACATCTGCAGTGGGGCCAGGTTCCCATGGCCGCCGACGGCTTCACGCCACGCCGCGACAATGTCGTGGTGATGTCGTCCAAGTCGCGCCTGGCGGACCCGATCTACGCCGAGTACCGAGCGCTGCTCGATAATAAAATTCAGGAAGCCAACGTGAAGTTGCAGCAAATGGGGATCAAGCTCACTATCACGCAAGAGGATCTACTTTCCGGCAAGATCAGTCAGAGCGCCGAAGCGGGCAAGGCGGCCGTGTTCATCGGCGTGGCGCAGACCGCCGTGCTGCTGGCCAAAGTTCTGGAAGACGACGCGGAACGGCACACGGTCACGAGTGAGACCGTGCGCCAACTGCTGATTGCATCGGAAATGTTCCCGCGCAATGTGCAGATTCCCGACTGGATGGTGGAAGGGCTCGCCTCCTTCTTCGAAACGCCATCCGGCGCCCTTTACCCGACCGTCGGCGCTCCGAGTTGGACGCATCTCGTTTCCTTCAAGCATTTTAACAAAAATGGCAAGTTTGCCGTGCCGTCCAAAGTACTCGGCAACGTCGTGACCGACTCCTACTTCCTCGAAGCTCGTCAGCTTTCCAAGGAAGCGCAAGACCGTCGCGACAACGACGAGGCGCAATGGAAAGCCAAGGAAGCATGGGAACTCGCCCGCTGCACCTCCTGGGCGTTCATCTATTACCTGGCCCAGGATCGCAAGCTGCATTACCTGTTCAAGTACGGCGAGGAGTTGGACCAGCTGCCGCGCGACATGGACCTGAACGACCTCGTCCTGCAAGGCTCGTTCGCCAAGGCCTTTGACATGACCGATGCGCGCAGTGCGCGTCAAATTGACGAGATTAAGATGAAGAACATGGCGAGCTACTGGTTCGAGATGATCCAGGGGGCGAATCTCGAGATGATGGTCGTGCAGGATCATTACGCCAAAGAGCGGGCCAGGCTCGATCCGGCGTCAACGAGGCCCGTGGTCGGCACGGTTCCAGGTGTCGGTCCGGGAGGATTCCCGAACCCGATGCCGCCGATTGGCCCAAATCCGATGCCGCCGATCGGACCGAACCCGATGCCGCCCGTGCAAGGCCCAGCCAGCCTCAATGACACCGAATGGAAGGGATTGGAATCGACAGGCGCGAACCTGACCTTCAAGTTCGGCCAAGGAGACAATATCGTGGTCTCCAACATTTCCGGCGCCAACATCGGCAAGTTTCAGCGGAATGGGAACTCGGTCCGGGTGCAGTATCGAGGCGGCAAAGGCGACGTGGTATACACCGGAACAATTAACGGCAACAGAATGGACGGAGTTGTCACCAGCGGCACGGACAGCTGGAAGTGGAATGCCGCCTACGGCGAAGTCGGCCAGGCCTCTGACGCCAAACGATTGGACGGGACCGTTTGGGAAGGAAAGGAAGTCGAAGGCAAGATTCGCTTCGTCTTCGGCGATTCCGGTAAGGTGACCATGGAAAGTTCCAAAGCTGGGCGTGCCGAAGGCACCTGGATTCTCACCGACGTTTTCGGCAAGCCGTCACCGGCGAATGAACAACGTGTCGGTGCATTCAGCATGAAGATTTCGTTCCCAGGCGTTGGCACCATCCAGGGCAGCGGCGGGCTTGTTAGCAAGGAATTCAGTGGCACCATCAGTACTTCCGCTGGCGCCAGTTGGACTTTCTTTACCAAGTTGGCAGGCGCTGGCTCGCCAATGCCGAATCCGACGCCGCCGATCGGGCCAATGCCCAATCCAATGCCGCCAAGCCCTCAGCCCATCTTGCCGGGTGGAGGGCCGAATCCGATGGCGCCAATGCCCAACCCAATGCCTCAGCCACTGTTGCCGGGCGGCAGAGCGCCGCAGCCGAATCCGGTGCTGCCAGGCGGCGTACCGAACTGACTATACCTCCCGACATTTGATATCAGAAGCCAGGATCCTATCCGATTCCAAACCAAGCGCGACCCGCTTGGTTTTTCTTGTTCAAGAGGACGCCTTGACGCGCCCGCCTTGTCGCCCATAAGATGGACCCACCGCGCCGAAGTGGCGGAATTGGCAGACGCGCCAGCTTCAGGACACCACGGATTCTCGCCGGCGCCATTCTGACCACACGCCGGTAGTCGGTTCCGCAGCAGGATTTGCAGGACGCGGCATCTTTTTTCACTTCGATTTCCCCTTCGGGCTGTGGCCATTTTGTGTCCACGCCCACCGTTCGCATTGCAGTCATCTCGCTTGTCCCCCGCTTCATAATGAAACGGGAGGACGACATGGCGATCGCGGAAAAACGGGGCGAGTGGTACTGGATCGATTTTCGTTTCGGCAGTCAGCGATTCCGCAAAACCTTGAAGACGAAGGACCCTCACGTCGCGGAGTCGGTCGTCTGCGGCGTCAAACGAACCCTCATGCTCCTGGAGCAGGAAGCGTTGCAAGTCCCCGAAGGCGCCGACGTGGCCGCCTTCATCCTCAGCGGCGGCCGGGCGGTCAAGTCGATCGAGATGAACGGGCACAAGGAGGAGCCGACGACTCTGGAAAAGCTGAAGGACAAATACACCGAAACGATGTCGATCGGCGCCATCGAAAAAAATTCCCTCGACACCGTGGCCATGCACCTACGGCACGTCATCAGAACGCTCGGTTCCGGCTTCCTGCTCAAAAGCCTCAACATGAACCACCTGCAAGAGCACGTCAATCGCCGCGCCAAGGCCAAGGGCATCCGCAAAAAGCCGCTCAGCTCGGCCACGCTTCGCAAAGAAATCGCCAGCTTCCGGGTCGCCTGGAACTGGGGCATCCAGGCGGGACTCGTCAAGGGGCAATTCCCGAACAAGGGGGTCAAGTTCCCCAAGCTGGTCGAGAAGCCGCCTTTTCAGACCTGGGATGAAATCGAACGCCGCGTCGCATCAGGCGTGACGCCGGCGGAGGAAGCCGACCTTTGGGACGCACTCTACCTGCGTCCGCACGAAATCACCGAGCTCTTGGAATTCGTCCGGGTTCATGGTTCGATTCCGTGGCTCTACCCGGTCGTGTGCATGTTGGGATTGCTATTGAGTTGTTTGCCAAATACGCCGACAAGAAGCAATCCGATCACCGGGGCCTGCGCCAATAGAAGCGTAGTATTCCAGCGGTCCTTGAGCTTTCGCGCAATGCCGCGCCGTAAGAGGGAAATCCATTGACTGAACTGCTTGGTGTTTGCTCGTTGAAGGGATCCTGCGCCACCCGAACTTGGCGGCAGATTGCTGGCGCGTTCGACAACGTATTCGCGATGGTACGAAGATGTGCCGTACTTGGTTGCCCATTCCGTTACTGGGCAAGTCTTGAGACCACGCAAGACCTCGTCTGGCGATGGATCAGCCGCAGACGCAGTGCTCGGATTAAAAAAATGAACGGCTTCGGGATAGGCGGGACCGTAGTAAACGAGCTCCCCTGGATCATTTGAAATACCAGCGTCTCGCCCGATCACGATCAAGTTATCCATTAGGCGAAAGACTTCGAGGCTCGCGGACAGGTGCGCCGGGAAGACGCTCGCGAGTCGCAGCGAGGAGGAT
>JACXTT010000656.1_pt1 | contig 59067 bp, 43 predicted proteins | sample 9270951 | NCBI WGS metagenome assembly JACXTT01 (sample SAMN15532306, study PRJNA645909) | rock metagenome | isolation source: weathered quartz diorite | place: Puerto Rico | collected 2017-06-21
GTTACCCCGATGCCGATGCCATAGCCGCCGGCAGGGATACGCAAGCATATCGTGACTACGAAGCTACCACAAAAGATAGTGTACGGGAGTTTTACCGCTTACAGCACATCAATCAAACTTATGAGTTTGTGTTGCAGAAAAAGCAGCAATACCTGGCATTTGATAAACAGGAAATGACAGTTTGGGAAGCCTTTGATTTTTTAAATCAACTGGTTGACGACTCCGATCCGGATACCGATCTGGATCAGTTACAACACTTGCTGCAAACGTCAGAAGCTATCCGTGCAGATGGCCGCCCGGATTGGATGGTACTCACCGGCTTATTCCATGACCTGGGTAAAGTATTATGCCTTTTTGGCGAACCTCAATGGGCAGTGGTAGGCGATAGCTATCCGGTAGGATGCGCTTTTTCTGATAAGATCGTATACGCTCAGTATTTTGATCAGAATCCTGATCATCACGACCCTCGTTACAATACCAAATATGGTGTTTATGAACCAAATTGCGGTTTGGAGAACGTGCACATGACCTGGGGTCACGATGAGTACATTTACCATATCATGAAGCCTTATTTGCCAGAACAGGCCTTGTGCATGCTTCGTTACCACTCATTTTATCCGCAGCACAGGGAAAATGCTTACAGTCATTTAATGACCCCACATGATCACCAGTTATTTAAATCGGTTGATCTGTTTAACCCATATGATCTTTATTCCAAGAGCCCCGTGCCACCGGATTGGAAAAAACTGCGCCCGTACTATGAAGATCTGGTTGCCAAATACTTACCGGCAACGCTGAAATTCTAACCGGGTTTTCTACAAATACCCCATTAGCATAACCGCTAGTGACATTATATCACTGGCGGTTATGTCAATTCATTTTATTTCATAGATTTGAAAAATTGAACCGGCCAAAAATTACCGGCCTAAATATCCTATTGCAAAAAAACTCATGCTGAAACACATTTCTACGGCCGATCTGTTGGTCTTTTTCTTCTATTTTATCATAGTTGCCAGTTACGGATACTACATTTATAATCGCCGTAAAAAAGAAACCAATAATAGCTCACACAGCTTTTTCCTGGCCGAAGGATCACTTACCTGGTGGGCTATAGGTGCCTCTATCATCGCCTCCAATATATCGGCAGAGCAGTTTATTGGTATGAGCGGCGATGGTTTTTTTGCCGGCATAGCCGTAGCTGTTTATGAATGGGTTGGCGCGGCCGCGTTGATCATTGTGGCCGTGTTTTTTATGCCGATTTATATCAAGAATAAGATATTTACCATGCCGCAGTTTCTGCAGGACAGGTATAACGGAGGGGTGGCGCTGGTCATGTCGATATTTTGGTTGCTTCTGTATGTGTTTATAAACCTTACCGCCATATTATACCTGGGCGCATTAGCTATCAACGGTTTATTAGGCGGTGAATATTTTCACCAGATTATGATAGGGCTGGCCATATTCGGGGTTATCATTGCCTTGGGTGGTATGCAGGTGGTGGGTTATACCGATGTTATACAGGTAGGTGTGCTCATTATTGGTGGCTTAGCCATTACTTATTTATCATTAACTATCGTAAGTGAGAAATTTGGCTTCGGCACCAACGTGCTGACCGGCTTTAATTTATTATTGAAAAACGCGCCTGATCATTTCCATCTCATATTTAAAAAACCTACAGCAGGGGCCTCTACCGAAACCATAACCAAGTACCTGATTTTACCGGGTTTTGCTATGTATGTTTCGGGGCAATGGATCAGCAATTTAAATTATTGGGGTTGTAATCAATACATCACCCAAAGGGCGCTGGGCGCTAACATCACTACGGCGCGTACCGGTATTCTATTTGCCAGTTTACTAAAAATACTGATGCCGGTAATTGTAATGCTGCCGGGTATAGTCGCTTTTGTGTTGTATAAAAATGGTCATTTACCACAATTAGCAGGGGGGAAAGACGGAGCTTATTCGGCCATGCTGTCCTTTTTGCCATCGGGTTTAAAAGGTTTATCATTAGCAGTATTAACTGCGGCGATAGTAGCTTCGCTGGCTGGTAAAGTAAACAGTATCGCCACCATTTTTACCCTGGATATCTACAAAAAATACATGAAGAAAGATGCCAGTGAGCGCAGTATGGTTTGGACTGGCCGAATGGCTATTTTAATGAGTTTACTCATAGCCGTAATGTTTACCTGGAATGATGTTTTGGGTATTGGTAGTGCGGGTGGATATACTTTTGTGCAAAAATATTCAAGCTTTGTAAGTCCGGGTGTGTTAGCTACTTTCTTGCTGGGCATGTTTTGGAAAAGAACCACCGCCGAGGCTGCTGTTGCCGGGATATTGGTAGGATTTGCATCTTCTGTGTTTTTCAACCAGTTTGCTGTTCAGTTGCTCGGCCCCGAAACCATATTGTATTCGGCATTTCATAATGCGAAGGGCGACTATGAGATACCATTCTTTATCTCCTTGAGCTGGTCGTTCCTGATTACTTGTATTACCATGGTAGCCATCAGTTTGAAAGGACAGGTGATCAATGCCAAAGCTATCACCATTGAAAGAACCATGTTTAAATTAAAACCTTCTTCCGTTATGCTGATAGCGGTGATATTGATATTGTTATCGGCTATTTACGTAAGGTTCTGGTAGGGGAGACAACAGTAGAAAAACGTCATTTCTTTTAGAGCCGAAGCATTGGACTGGAACTAAATTTGGCCAGGAAACCTTCTCAGGAGGCTGTCTCATAAATATGGGAACAGCCTCTTTTTCTTTGATGGTGATGGGGCTCGTTTTCGTATATGTGATTCTCAAAGCCCCGATTTAACTTATGAGACAATCTCTTTTAGTTTCCGATTCGTTGCCTTGTCCGGAGTAGGCTGATACCTAACGGAAAACCATGATTTAATGTATTTAAACCATTTTCTTAGAAATACTTAGCTATCATATTATTATATTCGGCGCTTCAAATTCCAATAAATTTAATTGCGTTTAAGAACAAATAATTAACAATTGAAGATAATTTTATTTAAGCTTTATGAGATTTAAGAAACCATTAGATGTATTATTAAAAGAAGCTTCGGAAACGGGTGCCGGTACGTTAAAGCGCACTTTAGGTAGTTTTAACCTGGTTACCATGGGAATCGGCGCGATAATAGGAGCCGGGTTATTTTCACTTACCGGGTTAGCTGCCGCCAATAACGCCGGACCTGCTGTTACTATATCCTTTATTATAGGTGCCATTGGTTGTGCATTTGCAGGGCTATGTTATGCCGAATTTGCAAGTATGATCCCCATTGCAGGCTCGGCTTATACCTACTCTTATGCTACAATGGGCGAATTTACAGCCTGGATAATAGGATGGGACCTGGTGCTGGAGTATGCCTTAGGTGCCGCAACGGTGTCCATAAGCTGGTCGCAGTATTTAACCAAATTTTTGCATTTTTTCAACTTAGAAATACCTCCCCAGTTTACCCGGTCGCCCTGGGAAAGTGTCACGCTTGCTAATGGTACCGAGATTCATGGCATCATGAATCTTCCCGCTGTATTTATTATTGTATGCTTATCGCTATTACTGATTCGCGGTACGAGAGAGTCAGCCTTTGTCAATAATTTATTGGTTGTGCTTAAAGTTGCTGTGGTATTGGTTTTTATAGGTGTTGGCTGGGCCTTTATTAATCCGGCAAACCATACTCCCTACATTCCTGCAAATACCGGTAAATTCGGAGAGTTTGGCTGGTCTGGTGTGCTTCGGGGCGCAGGTGTGGTGTTTTTTGCCTTTATCGGCTTTGATGCAGTTTCAACCGCAGCCCAGGAAGCAAAAGATCCCAAACGCGGAATGCCGATAGGTATAATAGGCTCGCTGCTGGTCTGTACCATACTATATGTGCTGTTTTCGCACGTCATGACGGGGGTTGCCAATTACAAGGAATTTAAAGATAGTGCTGCACCTGTTGCTGTAGCCATAGCCAAAACACCTTATGCCTGGTTACAGCAGTCTATTATAGTAGCCATATTGGCCGGTTATACCTCTGTAATTCTGGTGTTTTTGATGGGACAATCCCGCATATTTTACACCATGGCCAAGGATGGATTGATACCTAAAACATTTGCAACGGTTCACAAGAAGTTTCAAACTCCTTATAAATCAAATTTATTATTTGCTGTATTTGTAAGTTTATTTGCTGCATTTGTACCCGTAAGAGTAGTAGGTGAAATGGTATCTATAGGTACTTTATTTGCCTTTGTGCTGGTTTGTGTTGGGGTAATGGTTATGCGAAAATCAGATCCATCTACTCCGCGTCCTTTCAGAACGCCCTGGGTGCCTTTTGTTCCCATTGCCGGTATTATCATTTGTGTTTTAATGATGGTGTCGTTACCGCTTGATACCTGGATACGTTTAGCAGTTTGGATGCTGATTGGTTTAGTAATTTATTTTACTTACAGTAAAAAGCATTCAGTAATACGTAATGGTATTTTGAACAAGGGTAAAGAGCCTTTAAACCTCGATTAATAAAGATCAAAAAAGCATTAAAGCAAAAGGGCCTGTAAACATTTACAGGCCCTTTTACTTTTCACCAATATATTATTTACTGGTGTGATTCACTAGCTCGCGCCATTCTGTTAACTCCGGGATGCCCGGTTTGCGCTTACCAAACATTTGCAGTATCATTTCACCATCGGCATCATATAATTCAATAGAATTTACGTCGCCATCAGTTGAAGGTTTAACAACATGCCATACCTCGGCAACAAAATCTTCGCGCAGATGCAGGTTAAATTCCGGATCAAGTACATTGAACCATGGCCCCATAGGTACCAATTTGGTGATGTTACCACTGTGGATTTGGATGCAGCCTTTATTACCTACAAATATCATAACAGGTATTTGTTCGGCAGAGCATGTTTCGGCAATGGTTTGAAATGATTGTAGATCAACCTTTTTAGCATATCCGGCAGGAGCCAGACGTAACGCCTGAGTACGGCTCAATTTAAACTTCCGCAATAAGCCAAAAAATTCATGGCTATCCTTCATGGCTATCCAGGCATCCTGAAACGCGGCGGTTTCAATAGCAGCATCGGGTAACTCTGCGGTTGTAGTTTTTTGTGAGGCGTCTACAGTAATTTCCTGGTTATCTGTATCCTGAAATTGTAATACCAGCTCATCATAGGCTGTTTTGTTGCTGGTATCTGTGAGGTATATTTTATGTATGGCAACACCTTGCTTATCAAAAAACTGCAGGCTTTCGCGACCATTTTCTTTTACTGCGAACCCCAAATGCCATTGTTGTAAAAACAAACGTAGGTCGATATCTTCGCCTAATACTAAACCTGCGTGCGGAGTGAAAGAGATGTTTTGGTAAACACCTTTTCGTTCGCTTACACAATATTCGTTCCGGGTAAGGGCCATTACATAATCCAAGCCGCTCACCTGTTGCAGGATGTTCTCAAAATCTTTTTTGAGTAAAGTTACGGTTTCACCAAGCCCTGTAGCCAGTAATTCAGCTTCACTTACCATCAGATCATCTGCTATTTCCCTGATGCGTCTTTTGGGATTAGCTAGTTTATATTCCTGATATCTCGTTTTTAATGTGTTGGTTAATGTTTCCATATTTATAGTTTTAAAGATGTTTTATTTTGTTCAAATGTTATTTCATGGGGCATAATGATCTGTTTTAAGGTAGACGGGTTAGTAAATACATCTGCCTCAATTTCAAATATTTCATAAACCGATTTGGAGTTTAATACTTCGGCAGGAGTACCATCATACCATTTTCGGCCGCGTTTCATCATGATGATGCGATCGGCATATTGTGCGGCCAGGTTCATATCATGTAGCACGCTTACCACGATGAATTTCTTTTGCGCCATTGATCTTAAAATGGCCAGTGTTTGCTGCTGATATAATATATCCATACCTGCCACTGGTTCGTCCATCAACAATAGGGCATGAGGCTGCTCCCATACCTGGGCCAGCGCCCGGGCCAGCTGTACACGCTGTTGCTCGCCGCCGGAGAGAGTAGGGTATGATCGTTCGGCAAATGTTTGTACCCCAGTAGCCTCCATGGCACTTTGTACAATGTGAATGTCATTTGCCGAAGGGGTATTCTGATAGTGTGGGTAACGCCCCATCGTCACAATTTCCTTAACCAAAAAGGGCAAGCTCACCACATTTTGCTGAGTTAATACCGTTCGCTGATGGGCAAGCTCCATAGCTGTATACTTATTCAAGGCTCGTCCATGAAGAGATACCGTTCCGCTTTCGGGCTGATTGGTACCTGATAGTATCTTTAGTAAAGTTGACTTACCCGCACCATTTGCACCCAGTATAGCCACCATTTCACCCGGCTTTATGCTGAAGGAAATATCCTTCAGTAACTTGGCTTGCCCAACGCAATAGGTTATATTATTAACGGTCAGCATATTTAAATGAGACTTAATTTTCGTTTATCCCTGATGAGTATATACAAAAATACCGGTGCGCCAATCAGTGCAGTGATCACACCAATGGGTAATTCAATAGGCGCAATCAGGGTTCTGGATATGATGTCGGCCACAATTAGAGTCAGCGCTCCGAGTAAGGCTGATGCGGGGATAACATGTTTGTTATCAACACCCATTACCAAACGTATAATATGTGGTACTAACAGCCCCATGAAGTTGATGATGCCGGTAAGCGAAACCGAGGCCCCAATAGCCATGGTTGATAGCAGGATCACCCTGCGTTTGGTTCTGTTTACATCAAGCCCCAGATGACCGGCCTGCATTTCGCCCAGAGCAAAGGCATTGAGTGCCTTGCCTGATGATGGTAACAGGATAACCGGGATCAATACAAAAGGAGCCAGGCAGGTTACCGTTTGCCAGGTAGCACCACCTAAGCTGCCTAACATCCAGAAGGTGATATTGCGTAATTGCTGTTCGCTGGCTAAATAAGTGATCAGCCCAGTGAGCGCACCCGCAAGCGCGTTGATAGCGATACCAGCCAGCAACATGGTGGCTACATTGGGTTTACCATTATGCTTTGATATTTGGTAAATAAGCAATGCCGTGATACCAGCCCCAACAAATGCGCCAAATGCCAAAAGATAGTAACCAAAAAGATTACTTAAACTGGTTAATAAAGTAGCCTCTAAACCTATAATGGCTACGGCCATCAATGTTGCTCCGGCAGATATCCCGATAAGTCCCGGTTCGGCCAGTGGATTCCGGAAAATGCCTTGTATTGCCGCCCCGGAAATACCTAGCGCTGCACCAACCAAAATAGCCAGCAGCAAGCGAGGGAGCCGTACAATAAAAATAATAACGCTGTGTTGTTCATTTACCTGTGGCATATGATAAATGCCCAGTTTGTGCAGGATCAGCAAAAAAACTTCTCCGGCAGGGATATGTACCGCGCCTAACCCAACGGAAATAATGCCGGCAATTACGATACAGACAGATAAGATAATATATACGAGTCCCTTGGGCATGTACTTAAATAATTGGATACTAAATTTTGCTATGCAGTTGTAAAATGGCCTGATCAAGCCGGGTGCTGAAATTGATCAGCAAATCGGCATCCATTTGTACAATACGTTTGTTTTTACCGGCATTGGTTTGTGCCATACCCGGAATCTTCAGAATGCTTTCCATCCCGCCCAGGCTGCTAAACCCAAAGTCAAACATCAGGATGACATCGGGATTAGCTTCCACAAGCGCCTCGGTAGTGTAGGGCTTAAAATCGTTAAAAGAACTTACTGCATTTTTACCACCGGCAAGACTAATGATAGCATCGATATGGGTATTTTTGCCTGCCACCATCATTACACCAGGGCCACGAGCGTAAATGAATAGCACTTTGGTATTTTTAGGCTGCTGCTTTACCGATGCAAGGGCTTTAGTCACCTTATCCTTGGTTTGTTTAATCAATACATCGCCTTTTGCCGTTGCATTTACTGCCGCAGCAACATCTTTAATAAACTGATAGGTGCCATCAATAGTAAAAACCTGCTTTATGCGCACCAGTTTGATACCCGCTGCATTAATTTGTGATTCAATTTCTTTGGATATCGAACCATCAGGAGCCAGTACAACATCCGGACTAAAGGATATCAGGCCCTCGGCTGATACAGAGCGGTTTTTACTAACCTTGGGCAAAGTATTCACATAAGCAGGGTAGGTGCTGGTAACATCAACAGCAACAATGCTTTTACCCAGACCAAGCGCATCTACAGTTTCGGTTAAAGCACCATTTAGGGTGATGATACGCTTAGGTTGCGCCTGGGCTCTGTAACTAAATATAAATCCAGCTATGAATAGCAGGAGACAAAAAGATCTTTTCATGTGTTTATGTTTTACAATTAATTTCCCGGCTCAATAAAAGCGTATTTGAAAGTGTAATAGCCCGAATCTCCGTCGCCATTTTTGTAATAGTTAAGTATCTCCACTTTAGCGTACTTGCCAGAGCTGGTATGTACAATAATAATACGGCCAGGTATCGGCGTAATACTGTGGTTGCTCATATCATAAGTGTACCAGCCATTATTGCTGCCCCAGGGTATGGCTTTTGTTTTTTGACTATCTTCCAGATATCCGCTTACAGGCGCCTTTTGAATTTTATCAAAAGAGGTATCTTTTAAAAGCTGGGCAGTTGTATTTCCTTTGCCGCTTGTACCACCGTTTACTAAGATCACCGTTCGGGCAAAAACCAGATCCCAGTCTTTACCGGTCGTATCCGAGTTTTCAACCCGTTGGCCTTTATCAAAGCTGAAATAGGTTTTCTGCTTAACTGCATCCAGATCATTTACCATTTTAAATTCTCCGGAGCTGGTTTGCGCCATTAAATGACCGCTATATAATAGTATAGTTAAAATCAGGATAAAAATGTTCCTGCGGGGCGTGTTGTTTTTCATAACACAAATGAACCTCTTATTTATAATTATTCCAAATAAGATAATGCTTATTTATGAAATCAGGCTCATTACAATTTGAGGTTAATACCTTGGATTATAAGGTAGTGATATTTATTTAAATATCTGATTATTAACTACTATGATGGGTTTTATATGGAATTCGGCTACTTATTTCGATCAACAATATGCCTGCCTGATAAGATAATTACCGAAATAATAGTCCCAAAGTCGTAAAAAATAATCCCGATTCCGGTAACAAAGTATCAAATAAACTAAGCACTTTTGTCTTGTTCTTATTTAGACTGATTAAAAATAAGAAACTCCTTAATGAAATACTTTTTACCACTATTTGTCATGCTGCTGCATTTAAACTATATAAAGGCCCAATCATTAACCGCCCAATTACAGGGTACGGTTACGGATGATAAGGGTAATGCGGTTGCAGGCGCAGCAATTACTATTATACAAACAGGACAGGGCAGTGCCACTAACGATAAAGGTCAATACGCCATAAACAATATTTTGCCTGGTGCTTATCATATCAGGATAAACGCTATCGGTTACCGGTCTTCTATCATTAAAGCTACGCTAAAGACAAATGAACACCTGGTTTTACCCATCAGAATAGAAGCCGATGTTAATATACTGAATGAGGTAAACATCAATACCAAAAAATATAATCCTGATAACCTGATCGATTTACAGCGTACGCCGATGCCATCCATGGTAATCACACGCAAACAAATTGAGCAAATGGGCAGCAGGCGTTTGGACGAAGTGTTGAAAGAACAAACAGGTTTGGCCATTGTGAACGACATCGGTTCAGGGGCAAGGGCTATTGGTTTACAAATGCAGGGTTTCGATAGCGGTTATACCATGATACTGATTGACGGTCAGCCGATGACGGGCCGTAATTCGGGCAATTTCGATTTGTCGCGCATTACTGTGGCTAATATCGAAAGGATTGAGATCATCAAAGGAGCTTCTTCATGTTTATTTGGTAGCGATGCGATGGCTGGTGTGGTTAATATTGTAACTCGCCAGCACGTATCGCAAAGCCAGGGCATGGCCGGCGTGCGATATGGAACTTTTAATACAGTTGATGCCAACCTGGAAGGCGAAAGTCCCTTTGCCAACGGCAAAGGTTCAGGATATATCGCTGGAAATTATTACCGAACCGATGGCTTTAACGCCAATCCTTATCTATCAGAGGGCAAAACCGTACCACCATATACCAGCTATACCCTACAGGGACGAGCAAAGTATATGCTGAGTACGGTTAACACCCTCAACTTTACCGGTAGGTTTGCATCGCGTCATTCGGTAAATGATAAATCGTATACAGGCAGTCCTACAAAAGACATATTAGACGAGGATGATCTGAATGGATCTGCCGTACTGAATACAAACTTAAGCAGTGGTTTGCGTATTAAATCGCAATACTACCTTACCCGTTATTCTACCGGTCAAAACATTACGGATCTTACTTCCAATCAACTTATACCGGGTAACAATTTCACGCAGTATCTGCACCGCGGCGAGGTACAGGCCTCAAAAATGTGGTTTAACTCCTTAACGGTTACCAGTGGTATCGGCACGCAATACGAAACTATGGATAACGATGCTTACCAGGGTGGCAAACATCAGCAAAACTCTTTCTTTTACAGCCAGGGCGATTGGAAGGTATCTGATAAGGTAGGCATGATAGGTGGTTTTCGTGTAGAACACCATAGCCGTTACGGCAGCAGTATTACACCAAGCTTTGGCATCAACTATCAGCCTGTAAAAATGCTCGTGCTTAAAGCCGCCATAGCTACAGGATTTAAAACACCGGACTTCAGGCAGTTATATTTAGTGTTTACCAATTTTGCAGGTGGCGGTTATACCGTATTGGGCACCGAACAATTTGCGGCAGAGCTAAAAAAACTGCAGGATGCCGGCGAAATTTCGGCCGTTTTTCCAAATGCTTCCAAAGTAAGTAGCCTAAAACCAGAGCGTTCAGTGTCATACAGCGCGGGCTTTACACTTACACCTGCCGCCTCATTTAAGATTGATGTAAACGGTTTTTATAATAACGTTCATAATTTCATCAATACCGATCAGGTAGCATCCAAAAAAGGAGGGCAGCAAGTATTCTCTTACTTCAACATTGATAAGGCGTTTCTCTCTGGTTTGGATGTTGGTTTGAGCTGGGTAGCTGCCAAGGGCTTAACCATTGCCGCCGGATACCAATTGCTTTATGCTAAGGATCGTGGGGTAATTGATTCGATTAAAGCAGGTACAGGCATTTATGCCAAAGTATACGACCCTAACCTGGGTACAGATCGTCGCTCCAAAGTTTCTGATTATTTCGGGTTAACCAATCGTTCGCGCCATATGGCCAATATCCGGTTCAGTTATGAATATGAGCCTAAGGGTATTACAGGTACGTTCAGGGTAAACTATCGTGGTAAATATGGCTTTATGGAATCAAACCGGCCGAATGGTTTCCTTGATCCTTACGATACTTATGTTGCCGGCTTTTTTCTGTTCAATGCCTCGGTTCAAAAAACATTGCTTAATAAACATATGGCTGTGCAGCTCACTGCTGATAATATATTCAACTACCGGGATATGCTGATGCCCGGTCAGCCCGGCAGAATGATATTGGCCGGATTAAACTACCGGTTTTTTTAATTACAAAAATTTATGAGAATGATAAAATACAATTACTTCAAAACGCTCCTTATTGCAGTTGCCTCAACTTTATTGATCAGCTCCTGTACAAAAGAGCAAGTAAAGCCACAGCTTCAGGATGGAAAAAGCACTGTAGTAAACGATCTGCCGGGCGATGTGGGCAAAACCATCAGCACCGGTTTCAGAACATTCTATTTCAGCTTTAGTACAAATGCCAAAGTAGATAGCAGTCAAAAGAAAACAGCATTGTGGGATATTTCTTTTGCTCGTGAATATAATTCTTATGTAGGTATTAATAACGGTACAAATGATGCCAGTTATGGTTTTGGCGGAACGGGTAAAGGCAGCATGGTTGTGGTGAATAAAGCCTACGATCAGGTTACCGAAGCCCCTGCAGATGACGTATTTGCAAAATCATCCATCACGGCGACAGGCTGGGACAGTGGTAATGGCGATGCCACCGGTTGGTATTTCTACGATCTGAAAACCCACCTGGCTGTACCGGTTAAAAACCGCACTTATGTTTTGCGTACCGCCGATGGCAAATATGCCAAGCTTCAAATAGTAAGCATGTATAAAGGAGCGCCTGCCGTTGTAACCGATCTGAACTGGCCTGCACCATATTTCACCTTCAAGTATTATGTACAGCAGGATGGAAGCCGTAACCTGTCAACCAAAGATTAAACACATTTTACCATATATAAAATAATATATCAATCACATGTTATCACCAACAAATAATTTAAGAAAGTGGCTTTTCCTGCTTACCATTACCAGTGTTTTGTTTACAGCTTGTTCTAAAAAAAACGATCCGGCACCAGCGCCAACCCCAGATCCAACGCCTGTAGCCCCGGGATCAGTATCATTTTATAAACTAACCAGGGTCGAAAATCTTTACGCTCCGGCTGATGACAATAACCCTGCTGCTACATTGCCGCCTTTATATTACAGCCTGGAAAATAAAACACAGATAACGGCTGATTTTGCAAAAACAGCATCGTGGGATATGGTATTTACCGGCACCTATAATATTTTCATAGGCAGCAATGGAGCAACAGATCATAAAACCGAAGGCGGGATACTCATTTTAAAACAGCCATTTGAACAGGTAACCGATGTGCCAAGCGATGATCAGTTCACTACTACAAAATCATTTGGGCTTGATGAGGCCGGAAACTTTGGCCAGGGTACAGGCTGGGCCTTGTATGATTTTAATGGTACCAAAATGGGTGATGGCAGTGCTTCAAAACAGCATGTTGTTTACGCTTTACCCGCCACACGAACGCTGATAGTTAGAACAGCAAAGGGAAATTATGCCAAAATCAAAATGATCAGCTGCTACAAAGATGCATTTACAGCCGACAAATGGTTTATTGATACCCCGCATATGTATTTCACTTTTGAGTATGTAATTGTGCCCAAAGGCAGCAAGAAATTCGAAATCAAATAATAAGCCCAGGATAGATGAAACTTAAATTTATACATTTCCTTACGTTCATTTTATTAGCGGCGGCTTTTGTATCGTGCAAAAAAACGGTGGAACTGCCCGCCTTGCCTAAAAGCAGTATTATTACTTATAAAGTAGTTAACCTGCCAGATACGGTTATTTATGGGGCTGTTGATCAATTAGATAAATCCATAACGGTTTACATACCCTATTTTTATAATCTAACGGTGATTGATCCGGAGATATCAGTTTCTGATGGTGCCAGTATAACAGAAAAAGTTGGGCCCTTTTTAATCAGTACAGCTAATATAAAGTACACTGTAAAAGGGGCCGATGGAACCAGTACTACTTATACCGTTAAAGTGGTACAACAAAATCCCCCATCGCTAACCATTAACTGGGCCGACGATCAGTATACAGAAACCAGTCCTGCTATGTATCTGCCAATTATTTTGGGCGATTTTCACAGCTCAAACAGTGGTGGGGTAAAAACTACTATTACGCACACTAAAACAGGCAAGGCGATCACCCTGCTTAACCCGGTTATTCAGCCCTCTGGTAATCTTTATAGTCTTAATGCCCAGATTCCTGCCGATGCAGATACAGGTTCTTATAATGTAAAAGTGGACTTTTTAGGGAATACCGCCACATTAAAGAAGCCCTTGCATATAAAATATATACAACCGGCCGTGGTAATGACCTATCAGGAAGCTAAGCAAGGTGAAAATATTACATTTTTAGCCGACCAATCTGTTTTTATTAATCTAAAATCGGTCAAAGTAACGGTTAATAACAACACTTATGATCTTCCTGTGGTGAGTTATACACCGCAAACGATGATACTTAAAATACCAGACAATTTCCCGGTGGGCGATTATTTCTATACAGCCGCTTTCAGTTTTGAGTTTCAGGGATGGGACACTGTTAACAGGATCGGCATGTTGAATGTCCACCCCAAATAAATCAAGGTTATACTGCCTGGCGTACGAAGGCATTTAACATATATACAATTAATCAATTCACACTTTAATTACATTATCATGAAAATCAATTTCTTAAACGGATTAAAATCAGGTTTGGCAGTAGTTGCCATTGCAGTATTGGCGGTTTCTTGCTCAAAAGATAAAGGCGCGGCCCCTGCAAGTTCAGAAGCTGCCGCCAATTCAAAACTATCGGTTAATGCAGTACCCGTTAGTAATACTTATACTGTAACCGGCAGATATGGTAACCCTGCATCCGGACCGGCTGTTTATGGTTCGGTATATGTTAACCTTGCTAATGGGTCGCAGGATACAACCGCTTCATTTCCTGGCGTAAATGCCATATTTACCGGCACCAACAATTCGGTGATACAAGTACCAAGCGGTTATACCCTTAAATTTTTATATAATACCAGCAAAACATTCGCTTCTTTAAAGATCAGTGATTTTGCAGCAGCGGCAGTAGCCAGTGTTGGTCGTAACACTTCAACTACCGCTACGCCAAATGGCTGGTACAATTATGTTATCCCTGCAGGTGTAACCCCAATTTCTGGTGTGTATTTACTGATCACTCCAACTACAGGTAACAGCTATGCGCTGCAAATTACAGGCGCTGTTGGTCAGGGATCTGCAACCAGCAACAGAGGTGTTTACACTATTAAAACCGGTGTTATTAACAACCTTTAATTTAATCACTGGGCAAGCCAAATACGGCTTGCCCTTTTATAAAAACAGGGTTAGCCCTAATAAAATTTAATATTTGACTAATGATCTACTTTAAATTCCGTGCAGGCTTTATCAACGCTTATATTTTGGTGCTTACAATTGCCGCAGTATTAGCATTTTCATCCTGCAAAAAAGAATCTGTTAAATATCCGTATAATGATATAGAGCGGTTTACGATCAAAGACGCAAATGGCGCAGAGTTGAAGGCAAGTATTGAAAATAATAATATCATACTTTATTACCCCCCTTTTCAAACCGTTCCAGACTTTATAACCCCTGCTATAGTGGTATCAGAAAAGTCGGTAGTTGAGCCTGCTTCGGGCGCCAGGGTGGCGTTTAAAGATGGGGTTACTTTTAAAGTAAAAGCGCAGGACGGCAGCACTAAAACATATGTGCTTAAACGCTATATCAATGCGCCAGCGCCACAGTTTGAAGCAAACACCGATGCTAAAATTGGCGATTATATACAACTTACCGGTGAATTTATGATACCAGACACTAACCGTACAAAACTGTACCTGGTTGATAAAAACAATAAAGAAATTAAGGTACAGGGTTCAGCATTTGAAAACTTTACGGCATCGGGGCTCAACGCTTTATTACCCGTTACTCTTGATACCGGTATTTATAAAATAAAATTGCTTACAGATGGACAACCGCTGATAAAAAATAATTTTCATATAGCTCCACCATTTTTGAAGATACTGATATCGCCAAACATGACAACAGTGAAGCGTGGTGCTGAACTTATTTTAGTAAGTTCCGATAACTCGCTGAAATACTATAAAAATAATATAGACAGGATGACTGTATATGTCGACCTGCGAAACTCAAAGGATGTTACTATAACAAGTGTAACGGATAGTGAGATCAGATTGCGCATCCCTGCCGATTTTCCATTGATAAATATTCAATACGCGGGGTTATATTTTAAAAACAACCCCGAAGTACTGTATATAAGCCAGGAAGGCAATGGGGTACAAGTAACGGAATAACACAACACCTACATATATCTATGAAAACATAGCCTGCATCCAATAGGGTGCGGGCTATAAAGTTAAATTATCACATGCACATCAAATCAAAAATAGAAGGTTTTGAAGATTGGTTGTTTATAGAAGAACTGCCCGACAGCTATAACGTACAAACGCCGCTGGCCGAAAAAAGTATGACCATTAAACGGCCACCGGTAAACCAGTTTTCAAATCATATGATTAGTTCAGGTGGTTTGTTCCTGATGAACGTGCATATGCAGTTTAATGAGCCAGCCAGCATCCTGTTTGAGATAGAGGGCGAAACAGTAACCTCGCAGTTTATATTTTATGAGCAAAAACAAGCTATGGATGATAAGCAGCGCACCAAAAAAATGCGGGGAGGGGCAAGGCATAATATTCGCTATATACCCTCGTTGTCTGGCAGGTATGAATTGCAGCCTGATGTGGTTTACAACTATTTTCTGATAGTGTTGTCAAAAGAATATTATTTTCATCTTATTAATCAGGATTCGTTGTTGCATGCCGATTTTGTACAGGAGATCAAGAACGGAAAATATACCTCTATATCGGCGCAGGACTTGTTGGTGTCGCACGAGATGAAGCAAACCATAAACGATATTGTAGAGTGTAAACGGGCCGGCGAACTCAAACGTCTTCACACCGAATCAAAAATATTGGAGCTGCTGATGCTTCAGATGGAACAGCTGCAGAATGACCAGCACGATGAAGTACGAAAGTACACCAATCTGGAGCAGGAAAAGATAGAGCAGGCTCGCGATATTTTAGATCAGGATTTTGCAAATCCTCCGGTACTGCCGGTTTTATCAAGAATGGTATCCCTAAACGAGTTTAAACTAAAACGTGGTTTTAAAGCTTATTTCGGGACTACTATTTATGGTTATGTTACCAGGCTAAAGATGGAACGCGCCCGGCACCTGCTTGTTGATCAAAAAATGACTATCAGGGAAGTAACTTATGAGGTTGGTTTTAAACACCAGTCGCACCTGTCAGAGGCCTTTAAAAAGTACTTCGGGATATTGCCAAGTGAAATAAGGAGTTGAAAAATAGTGCAGGTGCAGCAATTTAGTTTACCCTGACCGGCATACTATTGTTTCTTGTTGCATTATTTTTTTACCATAATGGGGAATAATGTACACGTTTTTTGATTATTCCTGTATGTTGTATGGTTACGCCTATAGGTGGCATGAAAGGACTTTCCTATGGTCTGAATTTTGCCTTGATTAGCTCATATTCAGAAGCCTATGTCGATTGATTGTATAATTGTTGATGACGATGAAGGGGGGCTTTTCTACCTTCGGAGTCTTGTTGACAATACCTCGTTTTTAAAACTCTTATCATTTTATACCGATCCTGCCGAGGCTTTATTAGCTATAGAAAGCCAAATCCCAAAGCTTGTTTTTCTGGATATTCATATGCCCGGGTTCAATGGCCTTGAGTTGGCCCGTATTATCAATGAACGTATGGGTATTGATGCGCCCCGTATCATTTTCACTACTGGATTTGAGCATTTTGCCATAGAAGCTTATAAGGTAAATGCGCTTGATTATTTGCTTAAACCAATTGAATATGATGCTTTTGTGAGGGCAGTTTATAAGGCCAAAGCAGATATTGATAACGACAGGCAATTGCAGATCACTGCAGATTACACAGAACACGATTTTATTTTTTTACGGGTTGAGTATGAATTGATAAAGATTTATTTGAAAAACATACTTTATATTGAAGGATTTAAGGATTATGTAAAGGTTTATGTAACCAATGCTGATGGCTATATAAAGTCATTGACCACCATGAAAAACCTGGAAGAAAAATTAAAAACCGGGGCATTTATGAGGGTACATCGTTCTTTCATTGTGTCGTTGGATAAAATTGACAGTGTTACCAGAAGCACTATCCGGTTTGGGAAAATATTGATACCTGTTAGCGAACAATACCGTGAACCGTTTAAAAAGTTTATTGATAAGTGGTTTTAAACTCTATCTCCTGGTTCTAAACTTTTGTCGACAAGATGTGGGTATCTGTCGAAACTATTTAACATTAGATTTAAAACTTATTTTATTTGATGCGGATTTGCAATATAACAATGCGTAGCTTTATAATAACTATGCACAGGTTATTATAATTGAACCAAAGTTGCAGTTTAGTTATTATATACCTGATCCTTTAACCTAATTTTTAATTCACATGGAAACAAGCACTTTTTCAAAATTTTCTGCCGAATTTTTCGGTACACTCGTATTGGTTTTGATGGGCTGTGGCAGCGCGGTAATTGCCGGTGCCAATGGCTCAACTGGTGTTGGTTTGTTGGGTATTTCTTTTGCTTTTGGTTTATCGGTTGTGGCAATGGCTTATGCTATTGGTCATATATCAGGTTGCCATATTAATCCGGCCATTTCTATAGGTATGGTTGTTGCCGGCCGAATGAAAGCAAATGAAGCGGTTATTTACATTATTGCGCAGGTATTAGGCGCTATTGCCGGTGCTGGCATCTTATTGCTCATTGCATCCGGTAAAGATGGATATAGTGTAGCAGCTAATGGTTTAGGGCAAAATGGTTATGATGCTTTTTCGCCCGGTCATTACAATTTAGTATCTGGTTTTATTGCCGAAACTGTTTTTACCTTCATCTTTCTGCTGGTAATTTTTGGTTCAACATCTACCAAAAATATACACGGTGGTTTCGCCGGTTTGTCAATAGGTTTAAGCCTGGTGCTTATCCATATAGTTGGTATCATGGTTACCGGTGTATCGGTAAATCCGGCACGTAGTATTGGCCCGGCATTACTGGTAGGTGGGGCCGCCATTAGCCAGTTATGGTTATTTATTGTAGCACCTATACTAGGAGCCATATTAAGCGCCGCGGTGTGGCGTATTATATTGGAAAGAAAATAATATTACAAAGCACACAACCAGGTTAGCAGGTATATTCCTGTTTAACCTGGTTGTATAGCGTTACCTTTTTACCATGTATATGAGTTATGCATGACTTCATCATGCTCCTTCCCGATTTTCGTTTATGAGCTGTATTTTTATCTAATTATTTATATTTTAAACTTATTCTCACATTAGGTTAAAAATATACATCTCAAGGCTTTAATAAATGCTATTATTACCTTTAATTTTGCCAATTAAATATCGGCATCATAGTTGCTTAGCATTTAGCTTTAATGAAATCTACATATACTCAAAAAATCTCGAGGAAGATCATGCTGGCGTTTTTGGCATTGATCATTATCCTGGCTATCATCGCGCTTTTTGTACGTAATTCTATTTCCAATAAATTACAGGATCTTTCCAAATTAGCTCATGACGTTGAATACGATCAATCAAAACCACAGCAGGCCTTACTATTATTACACGAGGCCGAGGATGATTTCCAGGAGTCGTTATTAAGCACTGATGACGAAAAGAGCAAGGCTTATAAAATCAAGCTATCAGAGGCATTTAACCTGATTGATACCCTGCTTAAAGACCATGCTAATATGCCGGGTTTAAGCGCAGAACAACATCAAAAAGTGTTGTACTGGCATGCTAAAAAGTTAGAACTATCGGTTAAGTTATATGACCTTAAGCATAATTTTGATTCCCTGCTTACCGTTTATGCCGATTTTAATGAAGCTACCGGTAAAGAGCCGGCCAGTATCAGTATCAATAACGGCCCCAGGAAAAAAAGTATTGAAAACAAAACCGACACTATAAAAAAAGATATTGTTGGCAAAAAGAAAGGCCTTTTTGGGCGAATCAAAGATGCTATCGTTAATAAAAACAGCAATACATCTTCCAGTATTATTGTAGTTAATCATAGCCGGACAAATTTACTGGTTGATTCAGCAACCCGCAAGGTTGCTTACCGCGATAAAAAGAGTTATAATCAAAAGTTAAAACAGCTGCAGGAACGGAATATCAAACTGCTGGCCACACAAAAAGATTTAATATCGCTTAATATCCGTATTCGTAACGAACTGGAAAACATCATAAACGGTGTAAAGGATATCAATTATAACATCGCCAATGAGTTTAAGGGGATGACATTTAAAAGCTACCAGGAAACCACCCGGTTAATAAATAATTTTTACCTGGCGGCCCTTTTCCTGGTATTGATATTTGCCGCGTTGCTCATTGTATTTATACTTAAATTGGGAGTATCTGAAACCTTGTTGCGACAGGAAAATGAACGATCGGTTACTATTGCCCAGCAAAAGATGGATCTGCTGCAACACATGAGCCATGAAATCCGAAATCCACTCACAGCTATAAAAGGCTTTCTGTATATATTCAGCCAAACCAATCTGTCGCCCCGGCAAACGGATATGCTGGGCTCCATCAGGCTTTCGTCAGATATGCTGTTGCGCACGCTGAATGATACGCTTGATGCCGCTAAAATGGAGAACAGCGAGTTTAAGATCAACCGTGATCCCTTCAATACCGATTTTGTATTGAAAGAGGTGATTGAAAGCATGGAATTCAGCGCCACTAAAAAGAAACTCAGTCTGGATTATCATTTTGAAGGCGATAAGAACGCCCTGGTTTTAGGCGATAGTTTCAGACTTAAGCAGGTGATGGTTAATTTGCTAAGCAATGCTATTAAGTATACTAATACAGGCGGTGTTACAGTAAAAGCTTCCCTGATATCAGTCAATAAGGAAAGCAGACTGGTTGTTGATATTACCGATACCGGTGCCGGTATCAGCCAAGAGCAGCAGGCCAATCTTTTTTCTAAATATTATCAAACCAGCTCGGCAAAAGGTCAAACCGGTACAGGGCTTGGGTTGTATATCTGTAAACAACTGGTTCAACTGCAAAACGGGCAAATCAGTGTAAAAAGTATTGCCGGCAAAGGGAGCACATTTAGCTTTTATATACCTTATGAAGCAGGCAGTGTTGCCATTGACAAGCAAAAAATAGATGATCCGCTATCGTTACTCAATGGCATCAGTATCCTTGCTGTAGACGATAACGAGCTAAGTTTGATGTTCCTGAAAATGATGACCAGTAAGTGGAATATTAAATTTTACCAGGCTAATAATGGAGAAAGCGCCCTGGATACATTGGCCAAAGAAGCTATTACCGTTATATTAACCGATATTCAGATGCCTATGATGGATGGTCACGAACTTATTGCAGCTATCCGGCAATTAAAAGCTCCTTTAAATAAAGTACCGGTTATAGCAATCAGCGGTACTTCAAAACCATCGGATGCCGAGAAACTATCTAAAAAAGGATTTTCGGGTTTTGTGACCAAACCATTTGCCGAGGCTGAACTGGTAAGGCAGATCATCAGCGCGCTGAAATTGTAAATTTGGTTGGTATCAAGTAGTTAGTATCAAGTACCAAGACTTTGATTCAAAAACGTTATTTTCAATGGCCTTGATACTAACTACTTGATACTTGTCTCTAAAAGTCGTGGTATAAATTCCGGAAGCCGCTTTTTACTCCAAAGGTAACCAGGGTAGTTTTGTTATCATTCAAGGCATTTTTTTCTTGTCTGTATATACCACCTATTTCAATGCGCAGATTTGTTTTAGGGTTTACCAGAAACGATACGGTACCTTCGCCATAATAAAGTTGAGTGCTGATACCTTGTCCAATAGCCGGAGTTGGGTTAGGGTTAACCGGATATGGTTTGGTTAGTAACTTTCCGTTGTTGTCTGTGGCGTTAGCATCAAGTCCGTATTTACCATAATCAAGCTGACCCTGGAAATCGAACCGGCCGATAGAGTAGTTGACGATACCCAAAAACTCCCTGAAATTGGCGCCAAAAGGATGGGCAAGCGGATCGCCAAAAAAAGTATAATTATTAAGCGTATTGCTATTGGTATAGGTATAGGGTTTTACGGTATTAAACTCAAAAAGATAATTTAACCGGTTAACCTTAAATATATCGGCTCCGCGGATACCCAATTGTACACCATTGGTATTATCGAGGTTATTGCCCGAAAAGAAATTGCTGAATTTAAACTTGTCAAGCAGTAATTGGCCATAAATGGCCGTTTTGTCAAATATCTTATACTTACCTGTAAAACCCATAAATACATTATCCTTGGGTGACCCTGACGACCCTAAGCCGCTGGAGAATACTAATGGATTAATAAAGTTTACATCAAAACCCCGTCTGTTTCCCTGATCATCCGCTTCAGGCGTAATCAGCGCGTTGAAGAAACCCAATGATACACGGTTACTTACATTCCAGTCTACATAATGAAACAGGGCCCATTTACGCCTGTTACTTCCCAATTCATCAAATTTAGGTGCTTTCAAATCTTCCAGATACGCCCAGGCCATCATATACTGCACACTTCCAAGGTTAGCGGTAAGTCTTAACAAGGGCATATTTGCAGCATAATCTGATAATAACAATGACCTATAGCCATCGCCTACAAACATTTTATCCTGACCCAAAGTAATGTTCAATTGCTTTATAGGCGTGTAAGAAGCTATAGCGGTAACGTACGACCAATCCTGCGAGTTACGTGCCTGGCCGATATAATTACGGGCATAAGCCTGACCCGGTATAAAACCATTGGCATTTACAACATCGTTATAATAAGTCGGAAACTTGGCCTGATCTTCAAATCCGCTGGTGTAAAACGAGAATTTGGTACCCACCGTACCACCAAACTGGAAACCACGGGCATTTAAGTAGGTTGATCGTTTACCGGAAAAATCTCTTCCAAGTTGTAAGTCCGCAATAACATCCCCATAGAAGGTATAATCTTTAGTTTGTACGTCGAACAAATGCTCATTAAACAATTTGCGGCTAAACCATGTTTTACGTTGATCGCTTACACCTACATTCATCACAGAATCATAGGTGCGGTTGATGAGGCTATCAATCAAAAAAGGACGTAAGGACGTGTGAAAAGAGCTTTTTGTGCTATATATATCACCATTGAATTTTTGATAAAGCAGGTAGGAATGTGGCAGATAAACAGCTTGTGCATTACTAGTCTGAACCGAAAGGAGGAGTACCCCAGCTAACAAAAATAATTTTATTGATTGAAAGAAGTAGAGTTTTTGCATCGTTACAAAGTAAGCATTATTTATATTAACATGAAAATTGGATAAGCTTATTGACTAAGGAAATAATACCTTATTTGTTTTTACAAAATAACATAATTAATAATTGAGCTTTGATTTTTTGACTAAAGATTATTGTGGCAGGAATTTTTTAACAGGGCCTTAATTACCCCAAATATATGATCGGGCGGTAGCGTTACAAAGATCAGATACAAGAGGGGCAAAGAAAGAAATCTTACTCTTTGCGCTCAAAACCTTTACGCTATTGATTGTAAAAGTTAATTTATGTTAAATTTGGTAGCGCGGAATTGTTTTTTTTAAATAAGCTATAAAAATCATGATATTTGCGCGCGCTAAAAACCCATACTATATATTAAATGCAATACAAAAAAATCAATAATCTTTTAGGCTGGCTTTGCTTTGTTATAGCTTCTGTGACCTACATTTTAACATTGGAGCCCTCCGTAAGTTTTTGGGATTGCGGCGAATTTATTTCATGCGCCTACCGTTTACAGGTAGCCCATCAGCCTGGTTACCCTGTTTTTGCCATGTTGGGTAAATTATTTTCGTTGTTATCATTCGGCGACAATACCAAGGTGCCTTATTTTACCAATTTAGGTTCGGCGGTAGCTAGTGGAGCTACAATCATGTTCCTGTTTTGGACGATAACCGCCCTGGCCAAAAAAATGCTTTTGAATAAACGCGATGATGTAGTTGAGCAATCAAACCTGATTCTGATTATGGGAGCAGGCCTGGTTGGTGCGTTGGCTTTTACCTATACCGATACCTTTTGGTTTTCGGCGGTCGAAACCATCGTATTTGCCCTGTCATCACTGTGTACCGCTATTGTATTTTGGGCCATATTAAAGTGGGATGCCCATGCCGATGAAAAAGGAGCCGATAAATGGCTGGTTTTTATAGCTTATGTTATAGGTTTATCTATTGGTATTCACCTGCTTAACTTGTTAACCATTCCGGCTATAGCCATGGTGTACTTCTTCCGCAGGAGTAAAAATATTACCGTTAAAAATGGCATCCTGGCATTTTTAGCAGGTGTTGTTATCCTGGGGTTGGTACAATACGGTATCAGGGGATATACTATAAAATTTGCAGCCTATTTTGACCTTTTCTTTGTAAACTCACTGGGCTTAGGTTTTGGCACCGGCGCATTTTTCTTTATATTACTTATTGTTGTGGCGCTTGTAGGCGGTATTATATATAGTATCCGTGCTAAAAAGCCAACGCTTAACCTGGCTTTATTATGTGTGGCCTTTATTTATTTTGGCTATGCTGCTTTTGCCTATATACCTATCAGGGCTACTGCAAACCCCGATCTGAATAACTCGCACCCAGACAATGCCTTTACACTTTACGGTTACTTAAATCGTATCCAATACGGCGAAACCCCTTTATTGAGCGGCCCATATTATGATGCTACCGTTACCGATCAGAAAGAAGGCAGCATCATTTATCGTAAAGGAAAAACGCAATATGAAAATGCCGGTAAAAAGATCGAGACCGAATACAGCCATACTACGCCATTCCCACGTATGTACAGTACCGAACCAAATGATATTCAGTTCTATAAAGAGTGGCTGCGTATTCCCGATGGCCAGGCACCTACCTTTGGTGATAACCTGAAATTTATGGCCACCTGGCAAATGTACCAGATGTACTGGCGTTATTTTCTTTGGAACTTTGTAGGCCGTACTAATGATGCCGACGGACAAACCAGTATGGTGGGTGTCGACGGTAACTGGACTACGGGTCTTTTTGATAAAAACCTTCCCAAATCGGTAACCAAAGGAACAACCTATACACCGCTATATGCCCTTCCGCTCCTTATTGGTTTAATAGGTGCTTTTTATCACCTTAACCGTAAAAAGAAGGATGCGCTTATTGTATTGCTTTTATTCTTCTTTACGGGGCTTGCTATTGTGCTGTATGTTAATCAGCCATCCATACAGCCGCGTGAGCGTGATTATTCATACGTAGGTTCCTTTTATGCCTTTGCCATTTGGATAGGTCTGGGCGTTATTGCCATTGCCGAATTTGCCCGTAAATACATCAATGCCAATACAGCTGCTATAGGATCAACCGTGATCTGTTTATTACTGGCTCCGGTATTATTGGCCAGCAAAGAATGGAAAAATCATGACCGCTCCACCAAATGGACTGCGCATGATATGGCTTATAACTACCTGATATCGTGCCCTCCAAATGCCATATTATTTACTTATGGCGATAATGATACCTACTCGTTATGGTATGATCAGGAGGTAGAAGGTATCCGTCCGGATGTACGTATAGTTAACCTGAGCTTGTTTACCGGCGATTGGTACATCCGTCAGATGCAGGGAAAAATGAATCAATCAGAACCATTGCCTATCACCATGCCTTATGATAAATATAAGGAAGGAGTGAGGGATGTTATTTATTATAACGACCAGAAAATAGCCGGTCCGGTTGAAGTAAAAGAGGTATTTGATTTTATATCCTCAGATAACCGGGCTGCGCAGGTGCAATATCAAAGCGGCGACTGGGGTAACTATTTACCAACCAAAAACTTTAAAATCACTATTGATCCTGATGAGGTCATTAAAAATGGTGTAGTTACAGCCGATCAAAAAGATAAGCTCGCTAAAGTGATGGACTGGAAATTCACATCAAACTACGTTACTAAAGATAACCTGGCGATGCTGGATATTTTGGCCCATAACCATTGGAAAAGACCCATTTGCTTTACCACTACCATTGGTAACGACAACCTGATTGGTTTACAGCCTTATTTATATAAAGAGGGCTTTACCTACCACCTGATCCCTTTTCAAAAAGATACCACCAAACGCGATCAGTTAGGCAAAACCAATACCATGGTGATGTATAACAACATCATGAACAAATTTAAATTCGGCAACTTTAAAAATGCCCGTTATCTGGATCATGAGTCAACATCGATGTTTTACCCGGTAATGGCTTCTACGTTTATCGATCTGATACAAAACCTGATGCAGGAAGGTCATAACGATCTGGCTTTAAAAGCCCTGCACAAATATGATCAGGAAATGCCCGATATTACACCGTATATTGATGTAGCCGGTCGTAAATTATTCCTGGCTCAACTGGCATTTCAGCTTAATGACGTAGTTTTAGGCAAAAGGCTTACCAATAGCATTGATGATTACGTTACCGATCAGTTGGATTACAACTATCATCTGCTGGGTGATAATTCAAGCAGTGTAAATATGCGCGACGTGCAGATCAGCTTGCAATTGCTAAACGGCATAGCCGATTTTACCAAGGAAAATAAACAAACCGATATCAATAAAAAGGTATCGGCCCAATTGAATGATTATATGAAAAAGTTTGCTCCGATATTAGGCAGCGGACAATAGTATACTTTTAATCTATAAAAAAGCCGTCTCATTTTATGGGATGGCTTTTTTATTTTCCACCGTGATCAGGTGTTTTATATGGCTATTTATTTTAGTATATTTGTGAGTACAACGGCCTTGTTTTCTTTTACCAGAAAGCAAGGCCGTTTTGTTAAGAGATAAAATGGTACAAAAATAGATTGTTTGGTTTGTAATTATTTTATTTTCAAATGTTTAATACTTTTTAAACTTTTCAAAACACATCAAAACCGTACTGAAATTTGTTAAAAAGTGTTAAAATGAAGGTTTTCCGAACGATTTTTAGCAGTTTTTTCCTCGTTTTCGGATCGAAAAATGTTAAAATTTGAGGTTTAAAAAGTTTTCAAACCGGTACATCAAATAATATTTGAGGAACATTTAACAGCCTGCCGGAAATATTAATTTTTAAAATAAATTTGATTACTTTAACCATAAAAAGCTATCATGAAATTTCAACAGTTGTTAGAAGAGGTAAAACATGAGGTCATATCATATTTTGATGAGCATCATGATCCCGAACTTGCATACCATAATCTTAAACATACAAAAGACGTAGTTGCTGCTGCTACCCAGATTGCCAATCATTATCAACTGTCTGACGAGGATTTCTTTATAGTACTATCAGCAGCGTGGTTTCATGATACCGGTTACTTTGTTGATAAAAGTAATCATGAGGTAAAAAGCAGCGAAAATGCAACCCATTTTCTGAAAAAGCAAAAAGTAGATAACGCGGTGATTGATAAGGTAAATGCCTGTATTATGGCTACCGAAATGCCCCAGAAACCAACCAGTTTGCTTGAAGAAATTTTGTGCGATGCCGATCTGTTTCACCTGGGAACCGATGATTTCAGGGAAAAAAGCAAAATGATGCGCAAAGAGCTGGAAGCCTGCAGGCACATAGAAATTAATAAGGATACCTGGCGGGCAGGCAATATTGAGCTATTACAATCGCATCATTATTTTACTGATTATTGCCGCCTGCTATTGAATGACCAGAAGCAAAAAAACCTGGACAGATTAATGGAAAAACAAACCGACGTGGAAGAAAAAGCCGAAAAAAAGGAAAAATCTGAAGGTGAAAAAGCAACTGAAATTGACCATGTTGAAGCAGCAGTTGCTAAAGAAGAGCAAGATCATCACGATAAAAAACATAAAAGCGATAAACCCGAAAGAGGTATCGAAACCATGTTTCGTATAAGCTCGGCAAACCACCAACGTTTGAGTGATATGGCTGATAACAAGGCCCATATTATGATCACGGTTAACTCCATCATCTTGTCGGCCATTATCAGTTTGGTATTGCGTAAGCTGGATGAACACTCCAACCTACTGATCCCAACGTTTATGCTGCTTTCGGTAAGCTTAACTACTATGATATTCTCTATCCTTTCCACGCGACCCTCAATACCTCAGGGTGTTTTTTCGCCGGAGGATATCGAGAAAAAGACGGTCAACCTGCTTTTCTTTGGTAATTTTTACCGCATGTCATTGAATGATTATAGCGATGGCATGGTAAAAATGATGGATGATAAAGATTTTTTATACGGTAGTCTTATCCGCGATAATTATTCACAGGGTGTTGTGCTGGGCAAAAAATACCGGCTGTTGCGGGTTTCCTATAATGTATTCATGTTCGGTCTCATTATTTCGGTAGTCGCGTTCCTGATCTCATCATTGATATAATCTGCAAAACAAAACATCTGCTTTTATGGATCATTATTCATTTTTTGACAGGGATCTGAGTTGGTTGCTATTTAACGGGCGCATCTTATTGGAGGCTGAAAAGGAAGAGCTGCCTCTGATGGAAAGAGTGAATTTTCTTTCAATATTTTCTTCAAACCTGGATGAGTTTTACCGGGTAAGGATGCCTGTTATATTGGCTGTTAATAAACTGGCTAAAGGTGCCGCACACGAAAAAGAAGACGTTTTACTGGAGGCCCAGCAACTGATTGAGAGACAGCAACAAAAGTTTGGTGAGGTATTTACCGGTAGGTTGATACCTTTGCTCAAACAAAATAAGGTAAACCTGTTGTTCAATGAGCCACTTCCAGAAGTGATTCAGGATAAAGTGACCGACTACTTTTTTAGCCAGGTGATGGCCTTCCTGCAACCTGTTGATCTTTCCGAAACCGGTAAAAAATTCTTTCCCGAAAATAATCGTTTATATTTCCTAATTACGCAGGAGATAGAGGACAAAAAGGAAAAGACAATATTGCTTAATATACCTTCTAATCAGCTGCCCCGTTTTTATAGCTTATCGGCAGATGATCAGCAGTATATCATATTTTTGGATGATATTATCAGGTATAATCTTGATAGACTATTTACTAATGAGGCTGTAAGCGGCTGCTATAGCTTTAAAATAACCCGTGATGCCGAACTTGATCTGAAGGACGAATATCATGGCGACCTCTCTGAGCAGATCGAAAAACAGTTGCTCAAAAGAGATATGGGTATGGCCACCCGGTTTTTACACCAGCCTGGCATCCCGTTGCGTACGTTACATTCCATAACCGAAAAGCTGGGTTTGCAGGGTTCTAGCGTAGTAGAGGGAGGCGTATACCATAATTTGAAGGATCTGATGGGACTGCCCATAAATTTACCTGCTTTGCGTTATACCCGATGGCCTCCAATCGTTAATACGGGTTTGATAGGTAAAGAGTCTTTATTTGATCATATTGCAGATCATGACCATATCTTTCATGCACCTTATCAATCGTACAACAGCATACTGCGTTTTTTTAATGAGGCAGCCATTGATAAGGACGTGCAGGAAATATCAGTAACCCTGTACCGTGTAGCCAGTGATTCCCGCATCGTGAACGCGCTTATCAGCGCGGCTTGCAATGGCAAAAAGGTGAAGGTAATGGTGGAGCTCAAGGCCCGCTTCGACGAAGCCAATAATATCAAATGGGCCAAAAAAATGAAGGCCGCCGGTGTCGAGATCATTTATAGCGATAAGGCATTAAAGGTACACGCCAAAATCGCTTTGATCAAAAGATTGGTCAATGGTCGCATAAAATATGCCGGGCTGCTGGCCACTGGTAACTTTAATGAAAGCACCGCAGCTTTTTATACCGATCATATTTTGATGACAGCCAATCCGGCTCTGTTGCGTGAAATGGAACTGCTGTTTATGTTCCTGGGTAAAAAAGCCAAAACGTCCGAAGGCTACCCCATTGATTTTAAGCATTTGCTGGTGGCTCAGTTTAACTTACAGCAACGCTTTATCGAGCTGATTGACCGGGAGATAGGCAACGTAAAAAAAGGTTTAAAAGGAGCTATCACCATCAAGCTGAATAACCTGGAGGAGCGTATATTGATCTCCAAATTATATGAGGCATCACAGGCCGGTGTGAAAATATCGCTCATTGTGCGGAGTATTTGCTGTATTATACCTGGCGTTAAAGGGATGAGTGAGAACATTACCGTACGCCGTATAGTTGATCGTTACCTGGAACACGGAAGGATATTTATTTTTCATAACAATAATGAACAAGAGGTTTTCCTGGGTTCGGCCGATTGGATGAACCGTAATATTTACCGGCGTATAGAAGTATGTTTCCCGGTTTATGACCCGGGTATCAGGGCCGAGATTATGCAGATCATCGATCTGCAATTGAATGATAATGTACAGGCGGTGATGCTCAATGACGAGCTGCAAAATATAAGCATCGAAAAACATGAACCCCTGATACAATCACAGCGGGATATTTACGGGTTTTTAAAGCATAAAACGGATGGAGAAGCTTAAAAATAACAACGTGAAGAGAAAGATTGTTGCTTTGATCATGATGGCAATTGGCAGCGTCGCGGTATTTTTAGGTATATTCTGCGCCAATAAACCAGAAGTGATAGCAAACCCCGAAGGCTATGATCTGAGCAAACCGGTAAAGTATAACATGCACATTAATTTAACCGAGATCTCGGGCATTGCTTTCAGGCATGGCAAAAGTGATTCGTTATATGCTGAGGAAGATGAGAATGGCAATGTATATTATTTAAAATTAGGTGATAAAAAGGTAAGTGAAAGTCGTTTTGCCAAATCTGGCGATTATGAAGACATCGCCATTTGTAATAATTACATGATTATCTTAAGAAGTGATGGCACACTGTTTACTTTCCCGTTTAACCAGGTAAGGAATAAAGAGATTCCGGGAGTAAAAAAAATAAAGGATATGGTGCCAACGGGCGAGTACGAAGGTATGTATGCTGATGAAAAAACAAATCGCCTGTATATACTTTGTAAAAATTGCGATGACGATAAGCGTAAGGTAAGTAGTGGTTATATTTTACAATTACAAAGTGATGGAACTACAAAACCGGCTGGTGGTTTTAGTATAAATGTAAAAAACATTGAGCAGCAGCTAACTGGTAAAAAGAAAGGCGCGTTTCGCCCATCGGCCCTGGCTAAAAACTTAAATACCAACGAATGGTATGTTCTTTCATCAGTTAATAAAGTGCTGGTGGTTACCGATGCTTCCTGGAATGTTAAAAACGTTTATCCGCTGAAGCCCCAATTATTTAACCAGCCCGAGGGTATTGCATTTGATGACCATAACAATCTTTATATATCTAACGAAGGCGATCTGGTTACTGCAGGTAACGTATTGAAATTTAACTATACAAAGTAATTAATGATAAAAGACAAAAGGCTTTTCCTGTTTTTTATATGGCTGTTTGTCTTTATAAATCCTGGGCATAGTTTAGCACAAAATCTTGATGTTGATATTTTAAAAAGTATTAATCCAAGATATCCAACCTCTCTTTATTGGCGTAATACCAGTAATTCGGCATATTATGTTGCTGGTGCTGCATCGTTTGGTACCTTAATTTATGGCTTTGCAAGCAATAACGCCACTATAAAACGTAATGCCAGCGAAACCTTTATCAATTTGGGTGCAAGTGTATTGATTACCCAACTTATAAAAGTAGGAGTTAACCGTACCCGTCCGGCTGACCGGTATCCGGATGAGATATTTGTTAATAGTCCCACTCATAATTATTCTTTCCCTTCGGGGCATACTAGTTTGGCTTTTGCAACGGCAACAACATTATCTATGCAGTATAAAAAATGGTATGTAACGGTTCCTGCTTATGCCTGGGCATCGTCAGTAGCTTATTCAAGGATGTATTTGGGTAAACATTATCCTACAGATGTGTTGGCGGGCGCAGCCGTAGGCATTGGTACAAGCTTAGCAGGGCATTGGTTTAATCAAAAGCTGTTTAAGCAGTACCAGAAACCGAAAAAATATGATTAAATTAATACTATGGTTTTGATAGTAAGGATAATACAGGTTGTTTAATTACAAATCTGTTACTTACAAAAGCTATTGTTAGTTATAACTTTGACATGGCAAATGGATTTCTAAGCGTTGAGACAAAACAGAGTCCAACAAAAAGATGAACGTGCCAAACTAAAGGAAGATAGTACCCGTATCTTTCAACAGTTTTTAAATTTTTAACAGGGTAATTTTATAACAATAATGCACACTGAAGTTTTAAATATAAATAAGGATGACTGTTTTTTATGCCAGGTAGATACCTGCTTGTCATTTAATCCGTTCGTGGAGCATTTGCAAGAGCGCGTAAAAACTGAAAAAACACTAAAAAGCGAGTTTTATAAGTATGTATTAAATAAATTTGAGACTGACACCTGTATAGATCTGGATATGCACCCCGAAGATGCCGAAAAGTACCGGGAAATGCTCGAACTGATATATAGCATACTTACTCCACCCATTTTAAATGAAAAAGAGTTTTTTTGGGCACTGAGTACACCCGTCCCCGAAAAAATATTCTTTAGTACCGATGCTTTTTTTGATTTTCACTCCAGTCACCATTCCGGCTTACACTCTGTAAATATGAGCCAGGGTGAGCTGTTTAGTCAACGACAGAAACGATTTATATACAACCTGATACTGGAGCGCTTATACGGCTTTTCAACGGTATCAAAAAATGAGCTGGTATTTGCTTATTCTGATCCTGAAACCGGGCTTTCAAGATATTATAACATCCAGACCAACACTCAATTTGTAAATATAAAATTGCTTGGTGATCTGCCTAAAATCAATTTCGACACCATTGAACCTTATATCAATAATTACGAAGGAATAGAGGTTTTAGAAGATATACTGCCGCTTACCAATTTTAAATTTGAGGGTTTTAGCGTGATAACCCTCACCGATATAACGCTACCTCATGCTATAGAGAGTATCCGTAATGAATTGGTTAATCATTCTAATAACGAAATTGATCAGTACGATTTGATCATCGACTCCTTAAAGACGCTTTCTGAAAACCCTGCTATTGAGTTTGGTTTATTGCCATTTTTAACGGTTAATAACAAACTTATATTTGATACCAATGAATGCTCACAAAGTGTGCTTATCTCATCGGCCAAGGAATTTAGTCTGGCCGAAGAAACATTTTATGCCATTACCGATGATTATAAGCTAAACCCGAAACCCGTATTTTTTAGATCACTGACAGACGAGAAGGTATCCAAACATCCTTTTCTTAATGTTTTAAGGCAGGCAGGTATTAAGTCGTATGGTATCTTCCCGGTTTATTACAATAAAGCGGTAGCGGGTATTATGGAAGTATATTCCTACCAGGAAATCGTGTTATATGAAAAGCTGTTGTCTAAATTGCAGGCAGCTATTCCTTTAGTGGCTCAGTTGCTGCAAAATAGTATAGATCAGTTTACCTTCCGCATAGAAAGCATTATCAAAGATAAATTCACCTCGCTGCAGCCATCCGTTCAATGGAAATTTAATGAAGTAGCCTGGAATTATTTACGGAAAAGTAACCGGAAAAAAAGGAATCAGGAAATAGAGACCATAGTTTTTGAGGATGTGTATCCTTTATTTGGTGCGGTGGATATTCGTAACTCCACTATCGAGCGTAATAGCGCTTTGCAGGAAGATCTGAAATCTCTGCTCACCATGATTATGGAGACGCTTACAATATTAAAAAAACATATTCATCTGACATTGACCGACAGGCTGATCTATAAATGTGAAGAGTGGCTGGAGAAAGTGAACGGGTTTATTACCACCAATGATGAGTTGATGCTTGATAGTTTTCTGAATGATGAAGTAAACCCCTTTCTTGATCATTTTCGGAAAAACTATCCAAATGAAAAAGAAGTGATCGACCGCTATTTTGATTCTTTGGGTCAGGAAAATGGCTTGTCTTATACTAACAGACGAAACCTGGAAGCTTCCATGCAACTCATCAATACTTCCATCAATCATTATCTGGAACAAGCGCAGGAAGAAGTACAGGGATCATATCCGTGCTACTTTGAAAAGTTCCGGACTGATGGCGTCGAATACGATATTTATATAGGGCAATCCATTGCTCCCGAAAAGATGTTTGATGTATTGTATCTAAAAAACATACGTTTGTGGCAGCTTAAATCGATGGCCGAAATTGCCCGCCTCACTCATGGACTAACCGAACAGCTTTCCAGGCCATTACAAACTACACAGCTGATATTTATACATTCAAATCCTATCGACATCAGTTTCAGGAATGATGAAAGACGCTTTGATGTGGAAGGCGCCTATAATATCAGGTACGAGGTGGTCAAAAAACGTATCGATAAGGTTTTAATAGCCGGAACTATAGAACGACTAACCCAGCCCGGCAAAATTGCCATGGTTTATTTTAACCAGACAGAAGCAACCGAATACCTGGAGTACATTAAATACCTGCAGGAAGAGAATATACTGCTGGATGACCTGGAACAACTTGAATTGGAAGAATTACAGGGTGTTACCGGCTTAAAAGCGCTTAGGGTAGGGGTTAATTGCGAAATAGCTTTAGAAAAATAAAACTATTTTGTAATATGCAATGGTTCAACTATTGCTAAACAAAACCATATCATGCGTTCTGCTAAAAACGTGTTTAAATTATTATTCCTGTTTTTAACGGGACTTTCCCTGTTACGCCCGCAAAGCTTAAAAGCGCAGGTAACAGGCGATAGTATAAAACTGGCTATTGAACCCACCTATAATGATGTAAGTAAAACCCACCGGTTTTTTCTGGGTGAAAATTACCGGAAGCTTTGGGCTGCACCGGTTAAATTACCCATATTTCATATTTCTACGGAAAAAGGCGGCCTGAAAATTTTGCAAAAGGGCGGAGGGCAGCAAACCAAGTCACTGCGTTTGCAGGATCCTACGGGGCAGCAATGGGTATTGCGTACCATTCAAAAATATCCTGAAAAAGGATTGCCGGCTGATCTCAGGCCTACTGTCGCTAAAGATATATTGCAGGATCAGGTATCGGCGGCGCATCCCTTTTCGGCCCTTACGGTACCGCCATTAGCCCAGGCGTTAGATGTTCCGCATTCTAACCCAAAAATAGTTTATGTGCCCGACGACCCCGCATTGGGTGATTACCGGAAGGACTTTGCCAATCAGGTTTTTTTATTTGAAGAGCGGGAACCCCTTGATGCCGACAAAACCGATAATACCCCAAAAGTGCAGCGAAAATTGCAGGAGGATAACGACAACCGGGTTGATGAAAAGACGGTTTTAAGGGCACGCCTGCTGGATATGCTCCTGGGCGATTGGGACAGACATGAGGATCAATGGCGCTGGGAAAAGATAGATGGCAAACACGAAACTGTTTATGAGCCCGTACCGCGCGACCGCGACCAGGTATATTACAAAACATCGGGCGTATTACCCTGGATAGTGGCCCATCAATGGTTAAAATCAAAATTCCAGGGTTATAGTAACGAAATTAGGGATATTAACGGTTGGAATTTTAATGCCAGGTATTTTGACCGCTACTTTTTAAACCAATTGAGTGAAGATGACTGGAAGGAGCAGATCAGCTTTGTACAATCAAAATTAACTGACGAATTGATCAACAAGGCTATGAAACTGATGCCCGACACCATTTATCAACTCTCGGGTAAGGAGATAGCTGCAAAAATGATAGCCCGTCGCAATGGGCTTGCCAAACAAGCGCTCGAATACTACCGCTTTATATCGCGCGAGGTGGAGATACCGGCAAGTGATAAAACAGATCAATTCACGATACATAATGAATCAAATGGTGACTTAACCGTAACGGTTAACAAGATCAAAAAAAATGGGAGTATTGATAAAGTAACTTATCACCGTACATTTACACCTACGGTAACCAAAGAGGTTAGGCTGTATGGTTTTGCCGGTGACGACGTTTTTTCGGTTACCGGTAGTCGGCCTTCACCCATAAAAGTACGTATGGTTGGCGGAGATGGAATGGACAGTTTTGCGGTGAACGATAGTTTGCATAATAAACGCAATCTATACATCTATGATCGTTCAGACCAACAGAATAAACTACCACGGCCATTCCAGGCGAAAAATAAAACATCTACTGATTCCACGGTAAATAGCTACGATAAAACCAGCTATAAATTTGACCGATTTGAGCCTATTATTTTAGCTAACTACAGTAATGATATTGGGATATTGCTTATCGGAGGCTTTTCATATGAAAAACATGGTTTCCGGAAAGAGCCTTATTCTTTCAGGGAAGAGTTTTTAACCAATTATTCACTCGAACGGAAATCGTTATTATTTACTTATGTGGCAGAGTGGAAAAAGCTGATTGGTAATAATGATTTTGGCATTAATATATTATCGAGGGGGCCAAATAACCTCAGTAACTTTTTTGGAATAGGCAACAATACGGTTTTTGAAAATAAAGGAGACCATCAAATATCCTATTACCGTAACCGGTATGATTATGTTACCGGCGATGTTTCTTTACATCATACCTATGGTAACTGGCGTATAAGCGCGGGTATAGCCGGGCAGTTTTATAATAGTCAGGCATCAAACAACGATGAGCGTTTTTTGAATGATTACAACCAGGCACATCCGAATGAAAAGGTATTCGGCACCAAGGTTTATGGAGGAGTAATAGCAAATGCGAAGTTGGATACCCGCAACAAATTGATTATACCCACGCAAGGTGTTTTGTGGAATACAACCATTAGTGGGTTTTCAGGCGGTGGTTCAGGTAGCCACAATACGTATGGACAGCTCCTGTCTGAGTTTAGTTTTTATTTAAACCCGGATAGAGACTCTGTTTTGGTAATAGCTAATCGCACCGGGTTGGGTACAACCGTTGGCGATGCTGCGTATTTTCAGTTGATGAAACTGGGTGGAGCGCAGAACTTCAGAGGTTTTCATACCAACAGGTTTACTGGTAAAACCATTGCCTACAATAACCTGGAGCTCCGTTTAAAAGTGCTCGACTTTAGCTCATACCTGTTACCTGGCTCCTTGGGCATCATCGGCTTTAACGATGTAGGACGCGTTTGGCAACCAGGCGAATCCTCCAACCAGTGGCACGATGGCTATGGAGGCGGTATCTACCTGATACCGGCTCAATTAGTTTTGATTGAAGGGGTAGTTGGTTTCTCAAAAGAGGGAGCGTTACCTTATATATCGATAGGGTTTAGATTTTGATGATTGGCCAAATCCAATTTGTATAAGCTTGAAAAACTTAAAATAGGTAGAGGAGTATTGCCATTTTTATACTTATTATAAAAAAAGATTGTCTGTATAATATTCGGGTTTTATAGCAAAAATATCCCACTCAGTTTGCTTATAATTGCCGAAAATTTATCACATGAAATTAAAATCTATTCTTTATTTATTATTTGCAGTATTACTATTACAGTCTTGCGGAAAGGACGGGGCAGTGGGGCCAACTGGAGCTAAAGGGGACACCGGAGTAACGGGAGCTACTGGGGCTACCGGTGCAACAGGTGCTACTGGGGCAACTGGGGCTACGGGTGCAACAGGCGCCACCGGGGCAACGGGATCTACGGGTGCTACAGGGGCAACAGGATCCACGGGTGCCACAGGTGCTACCGGGGCAACTGGTGCCACAGGCAATGCTAACGTATCAAGTTATATTTTTTTAAACCAATCAGTCGACGCTAGCACAATTACTTCACCGGACAATTACATTCATTTAGGCAACAGGTTATTTACATTTCCTGATTCTGTATATAGTAAAGTTTATAACGGTGGCTTAGTCTATACTTATTTTAGAAATCCATTAGACAAAGCAGGGATATGGTATACAATTGGTAACCCTTATACATTAGATGTTTTTATTTATTTTGAAAATGAGCGGCAAGGTGTGCGAATGTATTTACAAAATCCAGACAGTTCGATAATTTTAAAAACAAAAGTCGATATTCAAATAATTTTAATTCCGGCTTCGTCAGTTACTACAGTTTCTGCTTTAAAAGTAAATACAAAGGATTTGATGGCGGTTAAGAAAGCGCTTCATCTTAATTAAAATCCTTGAAGAATGATGTAAGCTTTTATTTGCTTACTAATACTTCTCTATGTTATATAGGTGTACGGACTAAGTTGTTCCACCTACTAAATTGACGCTTAACCCGTAATATTTATACAAAAAGTGGGTTTACATGATTTTTGCATAAAATTGATTTAAATAATTTATTATCAGTAATTTAAATCAATTTTAGCCATGAAAAGTGTAAACCATGTAAACCCACTTTTTGAGTAATAAAGTGATTTTAAGACTTACGAAGTTTTTTAAAACCTCGTAAATCTTTCTCCTAAAAGCTCAGAGTAAAAGAATATCTATCTGGTGTGCATGAACCATATTCACCACCGGCGACCAAGCAAAAACCGTAAAGCGGCCATCCTGTGACGCTACCAGTGCTATGGCATCTTTTTGATCGAATACAAATTGAGCAGCTGATAAATGTCGTGTTCCTCCATTTTGTGCCGGGTGAATGATCTGGGTAGAGCAGCCAACTACGGGCTCTGTCACAATAATTTCCTCAACACGAACACTTTTGGATGATCGACCTATTTTAGCGCCAAAGGCTAGTAATTCATGTTTGTCGTTGATTACGGTGGCGCCGTCAATAGAGGTTAGTCCACCAATAGTATCTACAGCCCGGCGCAGTTTTTCCTGCCAGGAAGTATGATATTTTTCGATGCCCTCATGTATCATCAGATCGGTAAGGCCAGAAAATGCAGGGGCTACCGGGTAGGATATCGGCGTAATGATTGATTCCATCCAATCGTCGTTACCGGAAGGAACTACCAGCAAGATTCCACCACGACGGTGTGCCTGCATGGAAGCTGCCAATTGTACCAGCACATTCACAGGGTCGTTCCAGGAGGATGGTAGCGTAAAGTCGAGCATGGAGGTTAGGATGGTGGGGCAGTCGGAAAGGGTTGAACCTTGTTCGTCTACTACTTTGATATCATCACCTTTTAATATAACTATGTTCAGAAATTTGCCAAAACCGTCAACCCTGCGGTGCTTGATCACCAACAGGCCCGGTTCTATCACTTCCAAAACAAAGCAATAAGCAGGTATAGCCAATGTGGTGCCCCAAACATAAAGTTCACCATCTTCTACCCATACGCCTAAATGTATACCCGGTTGCTGAACCGCAGAGGCAAACTTGGTGAGGATATTTGGTGCAAGCGGTATTTTATGGCCAAACAGCAAAGGCTGTCCAGCACTTTCGGGAGGCAGAAAAGCCAGCGTAAATTTTGGCGAATAGCCTTCTTCCCGGCGCAGACTTGCCCAAAAGGCTATATCAATTATATTTTCAATGGTACTAATATCAGGAGTAGGGGCGGCAACATTGGCATCAGCCTCGGTGTTAACCAATGAATGAAAATATTTAAAATGTCTTTCAACCGAAGGTGCTACAACCCGGGCAGCTTTATAAGTAGGTTCAGAGGTCATGCTGCTGGTTTTCATTTTTTTCAATAGGATGTGCTTGTTGTGTTACCAAAAATAATGCTATTTACCTGCTGACACAAGCAAATAGGTCAAAATTGCAATTGACGGATAATTCTGTTTTAGTAAAGTAATATATTAATTTTATAACAAAGGTGCATTGCCTTTATATAGATATTTGCGTGTTATGTATCAAATGCTTTTACAATATATTATTGATTACTCGTCAATGGAGGTTTCAGATCAGGAATTTGAAATGATACAGGCAGTTTTTAAACCAAAAAAACTGCGAAAAAGGCAATACCTGTTACAGGAAGGCGATATATGCAAATACCTTTCGTTCATTTGTAAAGGGGCCATGCGACAATATTCTGTAGATAACAAAGGCGTTGAGCATATTGTAAGATTTGGGATTGAACGCTGGTGGATGGCCGATTACGAAAGTTTTACTACAAAAACGCCCTGCAGTTATGATATTGATGCTGTTGAAGACACTGAGCTTTTACAGATCAGCAGCGAGCACCTGGATGAATTAAAGGCTAAGGTTCCGGCCATTGACGCCATGATCGAAAAGATGAATCAGCGGAGTTATGTATCCCACCAAAAACGCATCCGCTCATCCATCAGTCAAACTGCTGAAGACAGGTTCAGCGAATTGATGAATACTTACCCCGAATTTCTGCAGCGCTTTCCTCAAAACATGATTGCCTCTTACCTGGGCATTTCTCCCGAAACTTTAAGTCGTATCCGCAAACAAATGACTTTGAAGTAATGGTACCCCGCTTATAAATTATCCCTACTTTTGCCACTTTAACACAGGTATGGATCAGCTTACAACTCCCGGGAAATTAAAATTACGAATGGCCTGCGGGGTATTCTTTTTTATTTCGGGGTTTGGATATTCATCATGGGCTTCACGCATACCATCTATACAGCAACAATTGCACCTTAATGAAGGACAGTTAGGTGCTGTATTGTTTGCTTTACCCATAGGCTTGATGCTTACCATACCAATAACTGCAAAGATGTTAAAGCATTTCAGTAGTCGGAGTATTATGCTGGTTGGTGCTATTGCTTTTAATGTTTTACTGTGCCTGCCTGGTTTTACGGCTTATATATGGCAACTGGTGGTATTACTCTTTTTCTTTGGTTCGGCTCGTAATATATTTAATCTGTCGGTAAATGCTCAGGCGGTGAGTGTACAAAGTTTTTATGACAGATCTATCATGGTTACATTCCATGGTATCTGGAGTATGGCCGGTTTTGCTGGTGCAGCTGTCGGATATTTGATGGTATCCTTTAATGTTGCTCCATCTTATCATTTATTATTTGTCGGGATAGGCATGATCATCATCACCTTGATCTTTTACCCCTATGCTTATTATGAAAAACCTGTTAATAAAATAAATCGGTCTGTTTTTACCTTGCCCGACAAACATCTGATCAAGTTTTCACTGATCTGCTTTGCATCTATGGCTTGTGAAAATACCATGTACGACTGGAGCGGCATCTATTTTCAAAAAGTGCTCCATGCCTCAAAACCGGCTGCAACGGCCGCATTTGTAGTATATATGGTATCCATGACCATTGGCCGGTTTACCGGTGATAAGCTCGTAGCATCTGCAGGTATAAAAAAAGTGCTCAGTTTTAGCGGTATTTTAATATTAACGGGTTTACTGTTTTCTGTCGTTTTGCCATATAATTATACAGTATATATAGGCTATGCGATGGTAGGGATGGGGGTATCATGTGTGGTACCGTTGGTATTTAGTATGGCTGGTAAATCACAAAGCATGAATACAGGTCAGGCATTGGCCGCTATATCAACGGTAGGTTATCTTGGCTTTTTGATTATACCACCTGCGGTAGGTTTTATAGCTCAGGCAGCAGGATTACGCTGGGCTTTTGGTATTGTGGCGGGTTTTGGCGCTTTGATCATTGTTCTGGTATCAAAACTTAAATCACAATCCGAAGCTGTGGTTACGCCATAAACTCTTGATAAATGTCAAGATAATTTTCTGCTTTATATCATTTAACAGCTTTTGAGCTTAATTCACCTTTGCTATGTAAATATAAAACATAGCAATAATGAAAAAGATAGTTTTAGTAACCGGAACCAGCACCGGGTTCGGAAAGTTAATAACCCAGACATTATCAAAAGAAGGCCATACCGTAATAGCTGCGATGCGTGGGGTGAATGATAAGAACCTGGCCGCAGCTCAGGAACTGGCCGCCTTGCCGGGTGTTGATGTTGTTGAGCTTGATGTAACGAGTGATACCTCTGTTCAGGAAGCATTTGAAAAAAGTTTAGCCAAATATGGCCATATTGATGTATTGGTAAACAATGCAGGTTTAGCCGGTTTTGGCGTAACCGAAGCCTATACGCTTGACCAGGTAAGGCGACTGTTCGAAGTGAATTTTTATGGTGTGCTGCGTACGTATAATGCGGTGTTGCCATCTATGCGGGCACGTAAAGATGGGCTGATCATTAACCTTTCAACCGGGGCCAGCGGTTTTACTTTACCCTTCATGGTGCCTTATATGGCTTCTAAATTTGCCATGGAGGCCCTTACCGAAGGTTTTCAGTATGAATTGAAAGATTATGGTATCGAAAACGTATCCATTCAAAGCGGTGTTTATCCAACCGAAATGAATACCGGTGTTAAACCTGGGGTTAATGCTGATAGGGAAGATATTATAGCAGCTTACGGAAATGCAGCTACTAATGCTTTCAACGCGATGGGGCAATCACTATTTGGTAAAATGGCCGAGTTTAAAATGGATCCGCAAACTATAGCCGACGGCGTGCTGGAATTGATCAACAAAGAAAAAGGTACACGACCTTTGCGTTTTCCGCTGGATGCCGTTGCACAGGGTACAGATCATGAGTTTGTAAAATCTCGTGCGGAGATCAAAGATAGGTGGGCTAAAAAATATGGATTTGAATTATAATTGTATCAAAATTAAAAGTCCGGTTAAAAACGCCGGGCTTTTAATTATCAAAAACCACCACAACATGAGCAATACAATAACCGAAACCAATGCACTGTCGCTGCTGAATACAGCAGTTAAAGTGGCTATATCTAACTGGGAGCTGCAAAATACCCGCCTCAATACTTTATTAGATAAACTAACCGATGATCAACTGGCTGCCCAAACCGCTCCCGGTCGTAACAGTGGTGTATATCTGCTGGGACACCTTACCGGCGTAAGTGACGGTATGTTCACCTATCTGGAATTGGGCGACAGGCTACATCCTGAACTGGATGAACTGTTTTTGAGAAACCCCGAGGCTGCTGAGCTGCAAAGACCATCGATAGTGGAACTGAAAGCTTACTGGAATGATGTGAATGCTCAACTTAAACAAAAGATGGAAGCATTACCGGTAGAAGGTTGGTTTGCTAAACACAGCGCCATATCGGCAGATGATTTTGAGCGGGAGCCACATCGCAACAAACTGAATATTCTGATCAACCGTACTATTCACCAAGGTTATCATTTAGGACAATTAATTTACCTGTTAAGCAAACCAAACGTATAAAGCGTTTTACGTGACAATTCAATGAAATGAATTTGACAAAAGGATGGTAAATAAAAATTAGATCCTTTATACTTTTGCCTAACGCTGTTAAATGAATTAACAGCCGTTAAGAAAAACCGGGAACTGAAATAAAACCCGGTTGTTTTTGTAAAATCATTTAACACTGTTAAATAATTTAATTAAGTAAAAAAGTGGCAAGCAAAGAACGGATACAACGCTTAAAAGAAGAAACCAGAATCAATATTCTGGATGCTTCTCTCCAGATTGTGAAAGAGGAGGGATGGCAGGCTTTGAGCATGCGTAAAATTGCCGATGTGATTGAATATACTGCGCCCATTATATATGAATACTTTGCCAACAAAGAAGCTATCCTGTTAGAACTTACCCGAAAGGGGTATCTGATACTTACCCGTGACTTACAAGAGGTGAGAGCCAAATATGAATTGCCTGCAAAGCAACTGGAAGCCATGTGGTTGGCTTATTGGGACTTTGCAATGGAAAACAAAGAGCTTTACCAACTGATGTTTGGGGTAGAAATGAATTGCTGCTGTGATATGGTGGCAACACTCGAAGAATCAGAAGGGCCGTATAACGAATTCAGTCAGGCTATTATTGAACTCATGCACATCGAACACCCAACCAAGGATATGGTATGTTTAAAGTATTATACCTTTTGGTCTGTAGTACACGGATTGATATCAATCAACATCCTGCGCAGAGGTTATTCTGATGAGATGAACCAACAAGTATTAAAAGATGCTATTGGAACAATCATTAAATCAATAGAAAGGGCTTAAAATTTTGCCTGCATTAAAACAATGTTAAATAATTTAACACTGTTAAACATATAAAGTTTAAACATCTATCTATCAAACATATAAATACATACAATCATGGACATCAATTTTTACCTGTTACTCATTAACAGCATTAAGAAGCTTAAAACTGTTAAAACAAGCACAGCTTATCAGGAGTGTTAGCTGCAACAACAAAATCATATACACATGAACATAACTCAATCAACATATATGCAGACCGCAAGGTCATTTCAATCTCTATCATTTATCATCATCAAAAATTAATTATTTATGAAAAGTTTCATTTTAGCGCTTTTAGCACTTTCATTATATGGTTGCTCTTCAAAGCCTCAAACACAACAGGCTCCGCCGCCACCATCTTTACCTGTAGCCGCTGTTACAGCAGGCACACAGACTACTTACCAAGAATATCCTGCATCAATAGAAGGTATTGTTAATGTAGAGATACGTCCGCAGGTAAGTGGTACTTTAGATAAAGTTTTTGTTGACGAAGGTGCTTTTGTAAGCGCTGGTCAACCAATCTTTAAAATTAACGAGCAGCCTTATCGTGCAGCATTAAATAACGCGATTGCTGCTTTACATGCTGCCGAAGCAACTCAACTTAATTCACAACTGGAAATTGATAAGTTAACTCCATTAGTTGAAAACAAAGTAGTTTCTGACTATCAGTTAAAAACAGCTAAAGCTACCAATCAGGTTTCTAAAGCAAATATTGAACAGGCAAAAGCAAACATTGCAACTGCTCAAATCAATTTGGGGTATACCTTAATTAAAGCTCCTGTAAGCGGTTATATTGGCCGGTTACTTAAAAAACAAGGAAGTTTAGTTACACCAGCAGATGTTGATGCACTTACTCAACTATCAGATGTACACGACGTACGTGCTTATTTTTCATTAGGCGAAAAGGATTTTATCAACTTTAAAGAACAATATCCTGGTCAAACCTTAAGTGAAAAATTAAAACAATTACCATCAGTATCATTACTATTGGCAGACGGCACTGAATATGCCAAACAAGGTAAAATAGATATGATCGATGGTCAGTTTGATAAAAACACCGGTGCCATTACCGTACGTGCAAGTTTTGCTAACCCACAAGGTTTAATACGTTCAGGTAACACTGGTAAAGTTCGCTTAAGCCTGGAACATAAAGATGCTTTAATTATACCTGAATCAGCTACTGTTGATATGCAGGATAAAGTATTTGTATTTACCGTAGGTGATAGCAGCAAAGTGAAAAAAGCAGCTATTACTATTGTTGGTAAAAACGGCGACAATTATCTGGTTAAAGACGGCGTAAAAGTAGGCGACCAGATCGTGTTAAGCGGTGTTGATAAATTACAAGAGGGTATGGTAATCCAACCTCAAAAAGCTACAGGTAAAGTAGCTGACGCCGCTGTAACAAAAAAATAATACATACACTTAAACTTTAAAGTCATGTTTCAGAAATTTATAGAAAGACCAGTACTATCAACAGTTATCTCCATATTATTGGTGATAGTTGGTGTACTTGGTTTAACAAAACTGCCCTTAGAGCGGTTCCCAAATATCGCGCCTCCGTCGGTATTGGTATCTGCTGTATATCCGGGCGCTAATGCCGAGACTATTTTACGTTCCGTGACTCCGTCATTGGAAGAGGCTATCAATGGTGTGGAAAACATGACCTACATGACCTCCACAGCCAGTAACGACGGTACACTGGGTATCACAGTTTACTTTCAACAAGGTACCAACCCCGATCAGGCGGCTGTGAACGTTCAAAACCGTGTTTCGCAAGCAACAAGCCAGTTACCAGCAGAGGTTGTACAATATGGTATAACCACTACCAAACAGCAAAATAGCTTTATTGGAGCTATGGGTATTTACTCAGAAGATCCAAAAAAATATGATGCGACCTTTGTAAATAACTATGCGCAGATCAATATTATCCCTGAGATTAAACGTATTCCGGGTGTAGGTTCTGCCAGTGTATTTGGTGGTATTAAGGATTACTCCATGCGTGTTTGGTTAAATCCAACTCAATTGGCTACTTACAAAATTACGCCTGCCGAAGTAATGGCCGCTATACAGGACAAAAACCTAGAAGCTGCGCCTGGTAGATTAGGTGAGCGTAGCAATGAAGCATTTGAATATGTAATTAAATATAAAGGTAAACTTACCACTCCAGAAGAATATCAGAATATTGCTATCCGTGCAAATGCAGATGGTTCAGTGTTACGTTTAAAAGATGTAGCGCGTGTTGAACTGGGTGCTTATAGCTATAGCAGTGTGAACCGCTTAAACGGATACGAAGGTATTACTATTGGTATTATACAATTGTCTGGTTCAAACGCCAACGAAATCCAGATTGCCATTGATAAGTTGATGGTGAAATTATCAAAGGATTTCCCGGTAGGTATCAAATACAATCAGTTTTATCGTACCAAAACCGATCTTGATGAGTCAATTGACCAGGTGGAGCATACATTAGTGGAAGCATTTATCCTGGTATTTATCGTGGTATTTATATTCCTGCAAGATTTCAGGTCTACATTGATCCCGGCCATAGCGGTTCCGGTGGCCATTATTGGTACTTTCTTCTTCATGAACTTATTTGGTTTCTCTGTTAACTTGTTAACCTTGTTCGCGCTTGTGTTGGCCATCGGTATTGTGGTGGATGATGCGATTGTGGTGGTGGAAGCAGTGCATGCCAAAATGGAAGATAATCCAAAGCTTACCCCAAAAGAGGCGACTACCGAGGCCATGCACGAAATTAGCGGTGCCATTATATCTATTACATTGGTTATGGCGGCGGTGTTTTTACCGGTTAGTTTCATGACTGGTTCAACAGGTATATTTTACAGGCAGTTTGCATTAACAATGTCTATAGCCATCATTATTTCGGCTGTTAACGCTTTAACTTTAAGTCCAGCCCTGGCTGCTTTATTTTTAAAAAATAAGCATACTGCCGATGGTCATGAAGCGCCTAAAAAAGGCTTTGTTGAGAAATTTTACGCTGGCTTTAACGGTGGGTTTAATTATATGACCACCAGGTACGTTGGGGCCCTGAAAATCCTTATTCGTAATAAATGGATCAGTATGATTGGACTGGCAATAATAGTTGTTGCTACTGTTTACCTGGTAAACAGAACAAAAACGGGCTTTATTCCAACTGAGGATCAGGGTTTCGTGGCTATCGCGGTTTCAACACCATCCGGAACTTCATTAGCCAATACCAGTAAAATAATCAATCAGGCCGAAAAAGAACTGAGAGCTTTACCATCAGCAAGGTTTGTGATGGCGTTATCTGGCTTTAACTTTTTAACGCTATCTAACAGCCCATCAGCAGGTCAGATCTTCCTGTTGTTAAAACCTAATAAAGATAGGGGTGCCGTTAAGAATATTGATGATATACAAAATATAATAAGAGGCAAATTAGGCGCCATACCAAGCGGTACCTTCTTCGTGTTCAGCTTTCCAACTGTTCCCGGATTTAGTAACGTAGAAGCTTTGGACGTACAGCTTCAGGATAGAACCAACGGCAGATTGGATAAATTTAGCGGCGTAGCCAATAACTTTATCGGAAAGCTAATGGCAAAACCAGCAGTTGCTTATGCCTTTACTTCCTATAAAGCCAATTACCCTCAATTACAATTAGAGGTTAATGATGAAAAGGCTAATCAATTAGGGGTAAGTGTCAGAGACATTCTGTCAACTATGCAGGCTTACTTTGGTACTGCGCAAGCATCAGACTTTAACCGCTTCGGTAAATACTATCGTGTAATTGTTCAGGCTGATATTGCCGACAGAACCGACCCTGCATCTATCGATCGTGTATTTGTTAAAAACAAAGCAGGAGAAACTGTGCCAATTAATACTTTGGTTAAACTAACCCGTGTTTATGGTTCAGAAACCGCTTCACGTTACAACTTGTTTAACTCCATCGAGGTTCAGGCCATTCCTAAACCAGGCTACAGCTCTGGTGATGCGATTAAGGCTATCGAAGAAACAGCCAAAGAAGAATTGCCAAATGGTTTTGCTTATGAATTCTCAGGCCAAACACGTGAGGAAATTTCTTCAGGCGGACAATCGGCAGTAATATTTATGCTTTGTTTGATATTTGTATATTTCTTATTATCAGCACAGTATGAAAGCTACATCCTGCCATTAGCGGTAATACTTTCCATCCCTACAGGTATATTTGGTGTGTTTGTGGTATTAGGTTTAACAGGTATTGAAAACAACATCTATGTACAGGTAGCCTTGATCATGCTCATCGGTTTGTTGGCCAAGAACGCCATCCTTATTGTGGAATATGCGGTACAGCGACGAAGAGCAGGCCATACCCTGGTTGAATCAGCTATAGAAGCAGCCCGGTTAAGGATACGACCAATCATCATGACATCACTGGCATTCGTGTTCGGTTTGTTCCCGATGAGTATTGCTACAGGTCCATCTGCACAAGGTAACCACTCTATAAGTATTGGTGCAGCAGGTGGTATGCTTTCAGGAGTAATCCTGGGTTTATTCATCATACCGGTACTGTTTGTGATATTCCAATACTTACAGGAAAAAGTTTCAGGAGCACCTAAAGCACCAGCAAATAACGGTGGTAAAGATGTTCATGTAACAGACTTTGAACTGGCTAAAAATTAATTTGAGTATATGTCAATGGTGAGTATCAGGTATCAATAATTTAAAAAAGTTGTATTTGAGATTGTTAATCAATCTTGATACTTGATACTCACTACTTGATACTGAAAAATGAAAATCACTAATTCAATAATTAATCGATGAAACCATATATAAAACCATACGCCTTACTAATACTGGCAGTTGCTTTCATAAGCGCCTGTAAAGTATCAAAGGATGTGGCTACCCCAAAAGCAGAGCTGCCTGCTAATTTCAGAAACGCAGCCAACACCAGTGATACCAGCAGCATTGCTGATATTCAATGGAAAAGCTTTTTTACCGATGCTACATTGCAAAAACTGATTGATAGCGCTATCGCTAAAAACTACGATATGCAGATCGCTGTTAAAAACATCGAGGCATCACAGTTATTGTTTAAACAGGTAAAATGGAACTATGTTCCTCAGCTGGATTTAAATGTAACAGCTAATACTAACAGACCATCTGACAATAGTTTAAACGGTTTAAGTACAAAGTCATTCCTGCGTACTAGCCATGTGGAGGATTATAACGCTAACCTGGCGCTGACTTGGGAAGCTGATATCTGGGGAAAGATCCGCAATCAAAGCAGATCAGCCCTGGCATCATACTTGCAAACAGCTGAAGCTAAAAAATTACTCCAGACTAATATTGTGGCCAGCGTATCACAAGGCTATTATAACTTACTGATGCTGGATGATCAGTTGGCTATCGCACAAAAGAATGTAAAACTTAATGACAGCACTTTGCGCATTATCCGTTTACAATTTGATGCGGGCCAAACTACCCTGTTAGCGGTACAACAGGCAGAAGCGCAACGTTTGTCTGCTGCTCAATTAGTTCCGGGATTTGAACAGAATATTGCAATCCAGGAGAATGCCATAAAAATATTAACCGGCTCTCTTCCTGATAGGATTGAACGCACTGTTCGTTTAGAAGATGTATCTATACCTGATAACTTGTCAGCCGGTGTGCCATCTATTGTGGTAAGCCGTAGGCCGGACGTGAAAAGTGCGGAATTGGCCTTAACTATTGCCAATGCAAACGTAGGTATTGCACAAGCCAACATGTATCCGTCGTTAACTATTACCGGTAGCGGTGGTTTGAATACCTTTAAAGCAAGCAACTGGTTTACTATCCCCGGTTCTTTATTTGGTACCGTGGCGGGTGCGGTGGCTCAGCCATTGTTTCAGCACAGGCAGTTAAAAACCCAGTACAAAGTTGCATTGGTTGATCGTGAAAAGACTGTTTTACAGTTCAGACAATCTGTTTTAAACGCTGTTGGTGAAGTATCCGATGCTTTGGTGAAAATCGAAAAGCTGAAAACACAGCAGGCCATTATTGCTGATCGTGTGAGCACTTTACAAAAAGCTACCAGCAATGCTAATTTATTGTTCAGAAACGGCCAGGCTACTTATTTAGAGGTGATCACTGCTCAAAGCAATGTATTGCAAAGCGAGCTTGATCTGGCAACCGTTCAAAATGCACGCTTAAACGCTGTATCAGATCTGTACCGCTCAGTAGGCGGCGGCTGGAAATAAAAATAACTTCACCCCATATATATGTAAAGAGGCCCTGTTATATAACAGAGCCTCTTTTTTATTTTAAAGCGGTTGTTTATAAGCCGGATACATTGAAATGCGTATAGCTTGTAAATCCTAAAAAGGTGTTGTCATTAGGGACTCCATTTGGTGGATTGATCTCTCTTAATGATTTTAAATTGGCCGTATTATATTGATTGTAAGCAACCTCTGTTCCCGGAAATACTGGACTATTAACGGTACAATAATTACAACCGGTAGATTGATTGTAAGCTCGCCTCATAAAATCGTATCCCGCGCTAATCCTGCTTGAATTGGCTGTCCAGATGGAACCATCGCCTTGAATTTCGGCAATCTGAGCAGCGTATGCCAGCGCAGTTAAGGTATATTGATAGTGCACACAATCTTGTCTGTCGCACAATTCAGGCAATGTACCGTCGCTTTGTATAACTATGGGCAGATAGTTTTTGATCATATCTTCGCCATTCTGAAAAACAGTAGCGCTGTTCAGAAACACACCGATAGCCATTTTTGCATATCCTGCCGAAGTGTCCCAATTATTATTATAAGTAGTTGGTGTGTTGTTGATGTAGTTATTTTTAACCAAATTTAGGAAACTACTGAACTGGTTAATATCGGCAGCAGACCAACCTGCACCTACGCCATTAACTTTATAATATCTGATGATTTCGGCAGCAGCAACAAAGCTCGGTGTTGTCCAGGAAGCTTCCAGATCTGGCTGATTAGGATTGGTTGATGAATCTTTTAAGCCATAACCTTGAAAATTGTACGCCCAGCCATTCAGGATAGCTATAGTTTGCTGCGCATAGCTGGCTGTACCCGTTTTGGCCCAGCGCAAAGCCGTTGCATAAGCCAGTTCGGCATCTTTACGAATCTGATCTTTGGACGGAGTGGTAGCTCCGTTTGATCCTACCACCACTGTAGATGGAAATGAGGTAGGGTAAGAGTGGCTGTTAATGTAGTCCAACACTTTTTGGTACGAAGCTGTGCGGGTTGCATCACCTCCATTTACCTGGCCGCCAACCAGGTCTAAACTGGCTTGCGTGTTTAATACACCGGGATGCACAAAGGTAGTTACTGCCGATGTTGACAGCTTTCCGGAATTAGAAGCATTGTCGGATGCTGCATTTTCCGGATTTGATGACTTTTTACATTGGTACAAAAATGTACTTCCGGCAACCATGCCGATGGCGATCAGCATGGAGCTGATTTTCTTGTTTTTCATAATTTAAAATTTAGTATATGGTTTATTAAATGGTTTGCAAAAGCACATAAGAATCCTGTTCGGAATTGCAGGGGCTCCGTTCAGTGTTTTTATTAAAAAATTATTATTATCGGTAAATATTGGTGACTCAAATCTATATGATATATATGTTACAACAAGCTGTTGATGAGTGATTTATTTACGAAAACGTTTGCGTTTTACCTATAAAAACATTGAATTTAAAGGTTGCTAAGTGTATCTGCAGGTATCAGGTTTAGGCTATAGTTAGTGTAATTATGGATAGAAAATATTATTAAATATTTCTGAAAATATATAGGGTGAAGCTTCTTATAAGGAATTGACAACTTAATTGTATAAACTCAAATTGCATTGTTAATTTTAACTTATTGCAAATAAATTACCCTGAAATAGCCATATTTTTGCTATCATAGCAGCACCCGCATTGATTTGAACTTTTATTGAATGAAATTTAAACTATTAGCAGCACTACTTTTATTTTCTGTTTGCGTAAAAGCCCAAAACTTAAACATTATCCCACAACCACAATCGGTTAATAAGGGGACTGGTCAATTTTACTTGAATAATCGTACTACCATTGGCGCTAATGATACCGCATTACTGGCTCTGGTTACTTATTTTCAGAAAGAAGTATATAAAGCAAAAAATGTTGTTCTTGTACAAAATAGTACAGGCTCCGGAAGCATGGTTGACCTCGTATTAACTAATACATCATCAACAACAGGTGCTTACACGTTAAATATAGCACCGGAGCATATCACTGTTTCTGCATCAAATAAAGAGGGTGTTTTTTATGGATTGATGTCGTTACTGCAGCTTATAAAAGATCAACAGGTTGATAATGACAATAATTTATGTTTGCAAACTTGTAGAATAACTGATGCACCACGCTATCAATGGCGTGGTCTTATGCTCGATGAGTCAAGGCATTTTTTTGGCAAGCAAAAGGTAAAGCAACTGCTTGACTGGATGGCTTATTATAAATTGAATAAGTTTCATTGGCACCTGACCGATGTTCAAGGCTGGCGGATCGAGATTAAAAAATATCCTAAACTGGCAACCATAGGAGGTATAGGCAATTACAGCGATACATCTGCAGAGGCTAAATATTATACACAGGATGATATCCGCGAAATTGTAGCTTACGCAGCACAACGGTTTATAACGGTAATACCAGAAATTGACATGCCGGGTCATGCCACGGCCGCGAATAAAGCTTATCCGGAATTTTCAGGTGGAAGTGTTGCCGGTTATCCCAACTTTACTTTCAACCCGGCCAATGAAAAAACTTATCAATACCTGGCCGATATCATCAAAGAAACCAATTCATTATTCCCGGCACACATGATCCACCTGGGAGGTGATGAAGTTGCTTATGGTGTTAAGGCCTGGTCGTTGGATACGGCTATTGCCCGTATGATGCAAAAAAAGAATTTTGATGGTGTTAACCAGCTGGAGCAGTACTTTTTTAAACGGATGGCGGATACCGTTACCAGTCTGAACAGTAAAATACTGGCGTGGGATGAGGCTACCGGTGGAAATTTACCTCCAGATAAAACAATTATTTTTTGGTGGCGGCAAAACCTTCCAGGCCAGTTGCATCTGGCGCTTCAGAAAAATTACCAGGTGGTGCTTTGCCCTCGTTTACCGCTTTATTTTGATTTTTTACAGGATACAGGACTTGTAGCAGGCAGAAACTGGAATGGAGTAGTTAACAGGGTAACCGATGTTTATAATTTCCCCGACAGGCAAGTAGCAGCTGATGAATTAAATTCAAAACTTATTGTTGGCGTGCAGGCTAATATCTGGACAGAAAGAATAGAATCTGAAAAACGTTTGGACTTTATGCTTTTCCCGCGCATAGCCGGGCTGGCCGAAGCGGCATGGACTTTACCAGAGCAGAAAAATGAGCTGGCTTTCACCGATAAATTAAAAGCCGACTTTAAAAATTACGATGCTGCCGGTGTTTACTATTATAATCCGTTTGAGCCGTCTTCCCACCCGGAGGTTGTTGATTTTATACCTCGCTTTAAGGTGGTCAAAGCGCAATCATACGTTCGTCACACCTCAAAACGACGAGTGCACGGGAAATCGAATCATAAGAAACATGCAAGCGTCAAAAAGAGTCATAAAAGCTCAAAAAAATCCCATAAAAAAAGGAAATAACCAATTGGTTATTTCCTTTTTTTATCTTTTAAAACCTATCTGTAAGTAGAAAGATGGGTTGTTTTTATAGTAAGCATAAATGATTTACCTACACTAATTTTAACATTTTTATCAAGCAATAAAGCTTTTACAGCCTCGTCGGTTCTGATGGCTTCGTACAAATCACGAGCTACAGGTGAGCCGCTGATGTTATTGGTCACCTTACCATTTTCCATACTGATGTTAAAGGTATATCCTGTTTTGCTGCGGCCACCAGCCGATTCAAAATCTGTTATATTCAATTTAAACTGCTGATCCTCATTTAGGCTCTTTTTCAAATGCAAACGAATAACCGGCATATACCTTTGCCAGGTAGCTAAAAACTTTCTTTCTTCCATACTATGCTTCTATAAAAAATGAAACCCTTGTGAGGTATTATTCTACAAGGGCATTAAAACGATTATAAGAACAGGCAATATTTCCTGATCCTATTTATTGAAAATTATTGTTTGTTAAATTAAAGGTAACTGTGAGCTGCAGGCTCTCCATAATGTTACCGCATGATTTTTCAAAGCTAAGTAAATTAATGTGTAAAGGGGCTATGTTGTTCAATAAAGTTATATCGAAATGTTTCGTTAAAGATAAATGGTGCACCGCTGGGAGAAATATTATCCTGTAGAGGTAATATAGGGGCAAATGATCGTCTATTTAAGGCAACTCATAAAAAGCAGCGGGATATTAATTAGTAATTTGCACATACAAATTTTGTTAACAGAAAAATGAACCGCAGCTCTAACCTCAAAACATCCCTTACTTGCTTTTTAATCCTGCTTGCTTTTATTACTCAAGCTGCCCCTATAATTTATATTAACCAGGTTGCTTTTGATGTCCGGGGAGCAAAAACGGCGGTTATTCGTAATGATATTAAATTGAGTGGTTTATCATTTAAGTTAATCAATTCATCAGGGAAATCTGTTTTTACAGGCACACTAAAAGGGCCCGAACAAATTAATGACTGGGTTAAGAATGCTTTTTTTTATCAGGCAGATTTTTCGTCTTTTAAACTAATTGGCAAATATAAGTTAAGTATTAGTGTAAACGGCAAGCCATACCTTTCTGATGATTTTGAGGTGAACGAGAACGCGCTTGCGGTGAATACGCTTCCATCCATCATTAGTTATTATAATAAGCAACGGGCCAATACGCCAACGGAGCTTGATGTAGATAAAGCCGTGATTCTTTATGGCAGCAACAAAACCGCGGATGTACGGGGAGGATGGTGTGATGCATCTGGCGATGTGAGTAAATATTTTTCGCACCTGGCTTATGCTAATTATATGTCGCCTCAGCAAATTCCGCTGGTTACCTGGTCAATGGTAAACGCGGTGCAAACTATACCGGGTTTACTGCATCAGCTTCATGCCGATGATAGCATGACTAATGAGGCTTTATGGGGAGCTGATTACATCATGCGTTCGCTATCGAAAGAAGGTTATTTTTATATGACTGTTTTTAGCTACTTCAGTAAAGATCCCAAAGCACGCCGGATAGTAGGACTAAGGGCTAACAGCGTTACAACAGACGAATATCAATGTGCTTTTCGCGAAGGCGGAGGGATGGGTATTGCTGCATTGGCCCGTATCTCTACTTTAAAAAAAGACGGTGATTATAAATCGACCGAGTATCTTACGGCGGCCAAACGTGCTTACGCTCATCTGCTTATTAATAACACCAAATATGATGATGACGGTAAGGAAAATATCATTGACGATTACTGTGCTTTAATGGCTGCTACCGAACTCTGGATAGCAACCGACAGCTCATTTTATCAGGTCGAAGCCCGCAAGCGTGCAAAAAATATCGAAAAACGGATGAGCCCTGCCGGTTATTTTATCAGCAACGATCAGGGGCGTCCGTTCTGGCACGCATCTGACGCCGGTTTACCTGTTACTGCTTTGTGCAGGTATTTGAGTAAGGAGAAAGCGCAGAAGGAAAGAACAGCAGCGTTAGCAGTGATCAAAAAAGCGCTTGATTATAATCTGCGGGTAACCAATGAGGTCAGTAATCCGTTTGGCTACGCCCGGCAAACCTTTCGCCTCGGCAATCAGATAAAGGATGGCTTTTTTATCCCCCATGAAAATGAAACCGGCTGGTGGTGGCAGGGTGAAAATGCCCGGTTGGGATCATTGGCTACAGCTGCTATAGTAGGAGGTCGCCTGGTTTACCCGCAAAAAGGCGGCTGGGGTGTAAAAAAAGATTTGGCCGTTTATGCATCCGATCAGTTATCATGGATACTGGGCTGTAACCCATATTCTATGTGCTTTATGTACCAGTTTGGCAAAAACAACGTGCCTTACATGAGTTCAAGTTTTGGACATGGATCGGGTAAAGGTGGCATATCCAATGGTATCACCGGTAAAGAAGGCAACCCGGATGGTAGCGGTATTGATTTTAAAACCGAGGATAAGGGTAACGAATGGCGATGGACAGAACAATGGTTGCCTCATGCGGCATGGTTTCTGCAGGCTATCACTGCTATGGCTCAACCCCAGTAACAATTAAGCAAGATTTTTAATTTATTCATCATTTCTTTATCTTAGCGCCATTAGTCAGGATTAATCAACCATGTGCTAAATATCTGCAAAGCTCAACCAATCATGTGCTTTATTATGCTATAATGCGACCGTTTTAAGTCGCACAAAAATCGATATTATGCTGATAGCTATAATGAAGGTCGGTATTTTTCTCTGTATTCTGATATTGCCATTCCGGGGTCCTTCCAGGCGACGTGAAAATACACCAGACAAATCTCAAAGCGTTAAAATATTTTCAAAATATGGTGTGAACGAGTCTGGTAACCTGGAAATGATGGAAACGGATGATCATACCGGAACTACTTAAAATATATCTCTCAAGCCCCGTTAGAGCACTTGAGAGATAAAGGTTATTTTTTACTTTTTTTGGATAGGGCGAGGATCTCGTTCTGCATCATTCTTTCTGATATGATCTTTCTGATGAGTTCAACTGGTAAGGCTTCGCCCGGTGCAAAATGTAATGTAGAACCAGATACTCTGATCCCTTTGAGCTCATCTTTCATTGATTTTACCAAACCAGGGCTCATGGTGTAAAAGCTACAGTATTTTTTATTTACACCGATGCCCACCAACATGTAATGATGCTTGTAACAAGGCAGCTGATAGCTGATCACTTCTGTTGCCTGCGGAACAGTTGTTAATATAATATGCCTCAACTCCTCCAGCGTGGGCCTGAATGATGCAGGCTGCTGTGCAATATATTCATCGGCATTGCGTGGCGGCGGAAAATCTGAACCTCTCATAGCAGATAAATATACCAAATTGATGATTACCCTTGTGCGTAGGCCTCTTTTAATACGTTAAGGTCAATTTTAACCATCTGCATCATGGCCATCATCACGTTGCTGGCCTTTTTGGTGTTTTTATCCTTTAACATTGCCTCAATTTCTATAGGGCTTACCTGCCATGACAAGCCAAACTTGTCTTTAAGCCAGCCACATTGACTCTCTTTCCCGCCATCGGCTAATAGGGCATTCCAATAAAAATCAATCTCTTCCTGTGTTTTACAGGTAATAGATAATGATATAGCTTCGGTGAATGGAAATCCAGCGCCGCCATTCAGTATCATAAACTCCTGTCCGTCCAGTTCAAAGCGGGCAACCAGTATATCGCCGGCTAATTGCGGATGTGCTTCACCATAACGAGTGATATCTGAAACTTTTGAGTTTTTAAAAATCGAGGTATAAAAATCGAGGGCCTCCTGAACTTTACCGTTGAACCAAAGGCATGGGATGATCTTTTGCATAATGTATTCTCCTTAATTTGTTTTAATATGATTTGCTGTTAACTTGTTTTGTTAATACCAAAGTTACCTGAAGCTATCCTGTAAAAAAGGGGGTGAATGTGACAATATGCGGGGGCGATTGCGTATTGATAGGAATGACTTAAAAAGAAAAAGGCGATCTGTTTACAGATCGCCTTTTATATGTCGAAAAAGAATTTTCCTTAAAGATTATACCACTTAGGAGTTTTTTGATTTTTCTCCGGCGAATGGTAAAGTTGAAATAAAGATAACCATGCCGACACCAAAAGTAATAAACCCGCCATAAACAACGCCGGCAGAAGCCTGAACTCCGCTGATAGAATCAGCTGGGTTAAACGCGTGGTTCGGAGTGAAAATGAAAAAACCACCTATTATTAAGATACCTATTGTTGTGATTAAAAGCCCTAATATTCTTTTCATGTTTTTGATGTGAAACTGTAATGCAGCAAATGTATAAACTTTAATGCAATCAACAAATAACCCTTATACCTAAATATGGGTATTTTGATGAATAATTGTACAAAATGGATGTTTGTTTTATAATTTTAGTTTAATCTATCAATTTAATTCCCCCATTTTAACAAATCTTAAACCTTATGAAAAAGTACAATCTATTACTTAGCTTGATGACCGCTTTAGGTATAATAGTTATTTTAAATGCTAATGCACAAACCAGTGAGCCAGGAAATAATGACAATAAGAGTGTTAAATTAGCTATCAGTTCCCCTTTTGATTTTGTGCCGGGCGACTCAGTAATCTTTGTTGAAAATTTCTCCAAAATACCGGATGGTTCAACCACGCCCGCGTTTAAAACTAATGGCTCAGCTACAGTTGTTAGCGTACAAGGTAAGGATGGTAAGTGGCTAGCCCTTGCCGATAATGCTACTTATAAATTAAGTAAACAAATTTTTTACCCTAAACATTTTTCGGTTGAGTTTGATGTACTGGCCGTTGCTGATCAAAGCAAAGATATTTACCCTGTGCCCATTGGCTTTGTTAAAGATAATGGTATAAAACAATATAATGATGGCGAAGGGGCTTACATCGATTTAAAATACTATAATGGTGAAGAGGTGGATGTTAATAGCTTATTTACGAATAAGTTTTTGAATACTCAGTTCGATCTACCATCTTATGCTAACCGGGCAATGCATGTATCCATTATTGTGAATGGCGACAGAATGGTGGTTTATTTAGATAAAACAAAGCTGGCTGATACGCAGGCATTTTTACCTGGGAGTGCCAAAAATTTATACATCAGCGGACCAATGCAATATCATAATGGATCTAAGGTATTGGTGAGCAATTTTAAGATTGCAAAATTTAAAAGAGGATAGAAAATAACAAAAAGCGACGCACATTGTACGTGGCTTTTTCGTTTACTTCGGCATTTATTTAGGCAGGTCCTTCATGAATTCCAGAATATCGGCACTAATTTCCTGGGCATGGGTTTCCAGGGCAAAATGACCGGTATCATAAAATTTTACCTTGGCGTTCGGGTTATCTCTTTTATAAGCTTCGGCACCGGCGGGTAAAAAGAAGGGATCGTTTTTGCCCCATACAGCCAGGAACTTTGGTTTTTTATCCCTGAAATAGGCCTGAAATTTGGGGTACAAGAGCACATTGCTTTTGTAATCAACCATCAGGTCTACCTGAATTTCCACGTGACCTGGCAGATCAAGAATATGTTTATCTAATGTATAAGCTTCCGGTTCGATGAGTGATTTATCAGTTACCCCGGTTTCATACTGGAATTTCACCATATCCAACGATACAAAACTTTTCAAAGCATCGCGGTTCTCCTGTGATGGATCGTTCCAAGCTTTCTGTATTGGGTTCCATGCGGTGCTTAATCCTTCCTCGTAGGCATTACCGTTTTGTGATATAATGCCGGTTATTTTTTCGGGGTTGGCTAATGCCAAACGAAGGCCAGTAGGGGCGCCGTAATCAAAAATGTAAACCGCAAAGCGTTTGAGCTTTAAATTATCAATAAAGCCTTGCATCGCTTTGGCCAGGTTATCAAAAGTATAACTATAGGTTTTATGATCAGGCGCATCTGAAAAACCAAAGCCGGGTAGGTCTGGCGCTATTACATGATATTGGGTAGCCAGTATTGGTATAAGCTTACGAAACATAAATGATGAAGTGGGATATCCATGCAGTAACAGGATAACCGGCGCGTCTTTAGGGCCTGCTTCACGGTAAAAAATATTCAGATCATTTGCCTTAACAGTGTTGTAATGGATGGTTGTAGTTTTCATTTGATTGTTTTTTGTAGAATTTATTTGTTGGGCATATGCGGATGAAATTCCGGCAAGGGAAAGCAGTAATATGAAC
>JACXTT010000657.1_pt1 | contig 58951 bp, 75 predicted proteins | sample 9270951 | NCBI WGS metagenome assembly JACXTT01 (sample SAMN15532306, study PRJNA645909) | rock metagenome | isolation source: weathered quartz diorite | place: Puerto Rico | collected 2017-06-21
AAAATGAAATCAAAATACCCGAAACAAATATTTTTTCGAACTCAGATCATTCTTGCCATTATTCCAAATTTCATTACACAGATGATTGCTTTCTATCGAATAAGAAAACTGACTATTGGAATCATTTTAGAATTAATTATTTTTGGTATTGATCTTATAATACAACTAAGTGTTAAATGGCCATTTGGAATGGTCATCGCATTACCAATTACCATCGGTATTCCTGCGTACTTTGTTAGAAAATGGACACTGGAATTTAATGAAATGCAAAAAGGTCTATTTTGAAATTAATGCAAAGACAAAAGCATTCGCTATCTAACTTAAAATGAAAAGAGAGGGGGTGATTTTCTAAATCACTTGCCAGGGTCTTGTTGCGAATGTAATTGCATATCCAACCCCAATCACTATTGATTGGTAAACCACATTTGCATATGGAATTGGTTTGACAATTGGATCGCCCGTTACTACAATTGTTTGTCCTGGACCAAGACCTGGACCAATGCTTGCTACGTTAAGCTGCGTGTGCATGTGATATACAGCTGGTTCTAGCGCTCTGATTGTCAGCTTGTATGGAATCACCGCGTTTGCTGGAATGTCAATGACGTTTCCAGGTGGGTCTCTTGCTATGATTTCCCATCTGTTACCAGCGTTTGGAGAGTCACCATATACGGTATACCAGCCTCTCAAGTCTCTGTTGACAAGACTTACAAATTTGCCGGATACTGACAAAGTTTCGCCTGTTTTAACTGACGTCTTAGACCAGGTTTCATCATCTATCCTAACAAAACGGCTCTGTAATTGTGCTTGTACACCATGGGCTTCAGCCTGTTGGAACATTTGTGCTAATGATGGTCCAATTGCTCCAAGTGCGACGATTACGCCTATCGCAGCCACAATAAACTTCTTATCGACCATATCGCTTAACTATTCCAACTGACAAAGTACAACGATATATGTTTTGCCCTGCTAATTTGCGATCAATATTATTTATGAGAGGAAAATCATGTTTAACATGGATGTTAAACATCGTAAGTCCAGTTCTGGACTGATAATTTATCATAAATTTGCTATTCTTTTGGTATGTTGTTTCTAATGTTATTACATGAAAAATACAAAATTCATATCCATGCATGTAATTTCTGCAACTGATACTTTAAATGTGCAATACACAACCCCAAAAGCATGGCACAAATGCCAGCACTGATTCCAAAAGAAGTCGAAATCCATAGACTGAAGAAGATATGGATGATCGTCATAGCACTGGGATCGATAGCAGCATCAGTAGAGGTCGACAATTTCGTAGATGGTTCTCTACACCAGACATCAATCAGAGACAGTGCCTTCACACCAGCACACTGGTGGCTATATAGTCACTTTATTGCTCTACCATTAGGTTGGGCTGCAGTGGCAATATATGACAGAAAGGTACCAATTCTGAGAGGTCCAAACAATTCAATGAATACTGGTCTGAAGATGACCATTCTGGGTTATCTTGCTACCATGTTTACAATTGGTGTCAACGAGATGTGGCACTTCTGGTATGTAGAAGAGATCTTCGCAGTTCCAAACCACTGGATGTTCAACATGGGTGTTGTCGTAGCATTCATGGGCGCACTTGCCTATGTAGTGAGAGTCTACGCGCGACTAGTCGAACTTGGCGCAGAAACACCAGGTGAGAACCCGTATGTTGCAGAAATGTACAAGATGGCCCTAGAAGGCAAGCTGTACAGCAGATCTATCCCATAAAAAAGCGCACAAAAAGCGCACCTTTTTTATTATTTTTCAGATCAAAATAACGAAATTAGTACTTGCTCTCAGGAAAGACTTAAAAGCATACATTTTGGTTATAACACCAAATGACCTTACCAAAAGGATTCGGTAGCGGTGGCGGAGGTACCAGTTCAGATGTCAGCAAAATGATTGGTAGACGTATGGAAGATCATGCCGGAATTATTACTGGCATATTCGTCGGTTGCTGGCTTGCAACATGGGCCGGTGTTGCCGTTGCAACAGTCTTCTATCCTTGGGCATATCCACCGCCCAGTGCACACTACGCTCTGACTGTGCTCACAATCATTGAGTCTATTGGATACCTCTTTGCTATCAAAGTATCAACTGAGGGTTCAAACAAGGCAAGGACATACAATGGTCTTGTGGCTGGTGTGATAGCTGCTATTGCTGTCGCAACAATCGTGACAGATTCGGTCTTCTTCGGATAGAGAAGAAATACCACTTTCATCTTTTCTTTTATTAAGGCTCTAGGTTTAGGAAACATAAGCCTGATCTTATATCTCATAAAATTTTATATACATGGCTTCTACCATTAAGTAGCTAATGGTCTGGCTAAGACGATGTACTCACTACTTGTTTATAGTAGTGGTAGCAGTCAACTCGACCTTGTTGACAATCAACGCAGGAGACTACATATTCTACACCGACTGGATGTGGACATCGTATGTGATATTTACACTGTCACAATCACTGATGCTCGCAGTTGGTGCCGCATATTATCTAACGTTCACTGGTGTTCCAGGAACGGCAACCTACTATGCATTGATAATGACAGTGTATACTTGGATTGCAAAAGGTGCGTGGTTCTCCTTAGGATATCCGTATAGCTTCATCGTTGTACCAATGTGGATCCCATCTGCAATATTGATGGACTTGGTATATTGGGCTACAAAGAAAAACAAACATTCTTTGATCCTAATGGGCGGTGTGCTCTGTGGTATGTCAATGTCGATGTTCAACATGATTAATCTACTGACAATAGATGATCCGCTAGAGACTGCTTTCAAATACCCAAGAACTACATTGCCTCCATACATGACTCCGATAGAACCTCAAGTAGGAAAGTTCTATGATAGTCCTGTTGCATTGGGTGCCGGTGCTGGTGCAGTATTAACGGTTACAATGACTGCATTAGGCTGCAAACTCACAACTTGGACATACAGATGGATGGCAGCTTGGAGTAAGTGGGACTAAATCCCTTTTCCTTTTACTTTATTTTAAATTCTACATCCTCAGATATTAGAAATTCTTGATCAAAAGCTCTGTATGTCCAGTTCTCTTCTGCGATGCAGAATTGATGAACCTGTTTGCGTTTATTTCTATTATTCCTTCAGAAAATTCCTCAAAGAGATCAAGAATCTCTTTGGATTTAGAGTTTGATAACAAAACCTTTGCTCCCTTTTTATCAAGAGACTTGAATTTTTTAAATAATCTTTTTTGGTCTTGATAACTAAAATTTCCGTCCGTATAACTTGTAAAGTTTGATGTTGGACTTACCGGTTGATACGGAGGATCCAAGTAAACAAAATCTTCTTTACCTACGTGTTTTAGCGCAACTTCGAAATCTTGACACTTGATTGAAATGTCTTTTGATTGTAAGACTCTGCTTATGGCAAGAAGATTTTCTTTATTTACTATATTGGGATTTACATACCTGCCAAGAGGCACATTAAATTTTCCTTTATTATTTACGCGATATAGTCCATTGAAACATGTTTTATTAAGAAAGATTAGTCTTGAAACTTTGTCGATCTGTCCTTTTGGATTATTTTCACGTATCTTGTAATAATACACATTTGGGCTCTTGAAATAACTTTCAGCGTGTACTTCTAATGCTGAAATGAGTTCTTTTACCCTATCTCGTATAATATTATATGATAGAATCAGATCAGAATTCAGATCTGATACAAACCATTTTGTTTTCATGCCTTGAGAAATTAGATTAAAAAAAACTGCTCCGCCACCCAGAAATGGTTCGTAGTATCGTTCAAATCTTTCAGGAATGTTGTTTGTAATTATTGGCAGAAGTTGTCTTTTCCCTCCGGCCCATTTGACAAACGGTTTTGAAGTAATAGAGAGAAGTTGGTATTCTTGTTTCAATATGTACTAATTTCGAAATCTTATTTTGCTCAATAAGGCAACAAAAGATCACACGTTGTGTAGCTTTTTTTAATCTAAATTCTGGTGAGATAATAGGCAAAAGTGAGTGATACAAGGCATTATATTTCATATACTGGGAGGTAAAGTAAAATCAAGGGTAAACTTGGTGACCTTGAATAACTTGAGCAAAGAAACAGTTTTACAGTTGGCGAAAACTTCAAGTGTTGAACTTTTGGAAGAAACTAAATCGTTGCACGATATATTGTTATCATGTAAGAATATCTCCACACTGCTTCATATATTGGACAAGAATTCGTGGATAGATCTAGAGTTGAATGGATATATCGTCAAATACAAGACGAGAGATGAGCTATGCGATAATCTTCCTTATTATAGGAAAACTAGTTGGAAATTTTATGATCTTTATGGAAACGTAATAACATTACCTCCAGACATAATGGATCTATTTGGGAAATCAACTATTTACCACTCAGTAAATGAATTGGAGAACAAGGATCAACTTATGATAGAAAATAAATTCTTGGAGAAATTCAATAAATTCATCTCAGAGCACGGTATGGACTATGCTTCGAAAAATGTTAGAATTCATGAAGCCAGAATCTCAAAAAAAGAAATAACCACAGTCTTGGCTGGAATAAAGGACAGAACTCAAGAATTTCTTGACACTGTGATCTCTTTACTAGAATCTGACTAACAAATATGAAATCAAAGATTGACATTGAAATCAAAATGAAAAGTTAATCTTCTAGTTTTCTCTATATTTTTATGATGAGTATTGTGATTGGTGCTTCTTTGAATTCGTTTTTCTATTATATGGTGTACTTGATGCAGAGTACAATAGGGAGATAAACAAGCTCGAGGCAGATAATAGAAAATGGATACATTTGGTGGTGTTTGGGGATTATTGATTGCAGTACTTGGCTTGGGAGTAGTAGCTATAGGGCTTGATCCTTCTAATCATTATGCGAGTCAAATCTTCTCGCTAGGTGTTGCAGGGATTGCGTCTGGTGGTGTAATAGTCTGGTTGAGCAACAAAAAATCTCCAAAAACCATTCTGACGCATCAACAATATGATACTAAATTGCCTAAAAGTAATTCCAGTCATGAATTGATAAAATACAAGACACTTTACGAAGGCTCTCCTGTTATGCAAAGAACTGTTACTATCGATGGGATAATAATAGAATGCAACCAATCTTACGTCAAAACTTTTGGTCATACAAAGGAGGACATTATTGGGAAATCACTTTTTGACCATACTTCTGATCAAAGCATGGAAAATATGCACAAAACATTTGAAACTTGGAAACAAACTGGTAAAGTCGAAAATGTAGAGATTTGGTTCAAAAAAAAAGATGGAAGCACCTTTCCCGGGTTAATTAGTGCTAATAACATATATGATGACAAAGGTCGATTATCTGGAAGTAACACAGTAATACGAGATATTTCTGAAATATATCATGCACGAAGAGTGCTAGATGATCATGAAAGGCAAAAAATTCAACTTGAAGAACTAAAGAAAATGGACTTGGTAAAAGAAGATTTTTACATGATGGTTTCAAAGGAATGCCAAGTTCCAATTGAACCTATAAAAAAATACTGTGAAATGCTAAAAGATTCTGTTGGCGGGAAATTAAACACAAAACAACGTGAGGCAATAGACGAGATTTATTATAATGCTGCTAGATTAGAGCAGCTAATACACGATATAGTTGACGTGCAAAAACTCAACAGTAACAGAATGGAATTCAAAAAAGAAGAATTACAAGTAGATGAATTTATGCAAAGCATCATTGATACATGTTCCCCAATGATGACCGAAAAGAGTATTGAGTTTATTAACACAACTTCTGGCAAATTAAAGATTACAAGTGATAAAGCTAGGTTAAAGCAAGTGCTTTACAATCTAGTACAAAACGCAGTTGACTTTGTGCCACAGGAGGGAGGTAAAATTGAGATAGGCTCTAAAAAAGAAGAGAATAATATTCAATTTTATGTACAAGACAACGGTATAGGAATCTCTGAAAAAAGGAAAGAATCTATTTTTAAGAAATTTTATCAAGTAGATCTATCGTTCAAACGAAAATACGGTGGAACAGGATTCGGATTAGTTATTTGTAAAGGAATTGTAGAAAACCTAGGCGGTAAAATTTGGTTTGAAAGTAAAGAGGGAGAAGGCACTGCATTTTACTTTACAATTCCAAAATGATTTGAATTTCTCATAAAACAGGAAGCTTCGAACGGGATTCGATCCCGCGACCTTTACCTTACCAAGGTAACGCTCTACCAGGCTGAGCTATCGAAGCATGAGAAGCACGGTCTTGTGAATCCTTATTAATCTTACTTGATTTTGAAAAATTTTTTTATAAAACGTTTAATTTCTCGGACCTTGTGCTAATAAAACGCAGGAGTCGCCGAGCCTGGCCAAAGAAGGTTAATGGCCTTTGGATGCGCGGGACTTAAGATCATAACAATGGGTGATCCCGTCTCTTAGGGGTTCGTGGGTTCAAATCCCACCTCCTGCACTTATCTTTGATGCTTTATTCCCTTAGCATTTAGAACTTCGTAAATTTCGGGAAGTGAAAATACAAACCCTACATGTACACAGTCTTTCTCTTCACAAAGCAAGCAGTAAAGTTCTCCATTTTGGGCAGCCACTTCAGCTATTCTGTTTTTGATGTTGTCTTTGATAACAACTCGATTATCATCAGCAGAAACTTTCTCTAGCTTGGGAGCAAATCTAGCAAAGGTCTCATCTTTTTGCATCAAGTCTTCCATCATGAAGGTTATGTATCCTGCGAAACTATTGATACCTTTCATTGCAAGATCATGTCTATTTTTCTTGTAGATATCGTGGAACTTATTGTAGACTTCCTCCGCAACTGTTATTGATTTGAAACCAGCTTTTGGCAAGTTACCTACCTATACCGTACTTTAAAGTACGCGTATTTAATGTTTCTGTGTACAAACATTCACACTAGTAGTGAGCTTCAAGTAATACTAGGTTCAACTTCAAAATCCATCGGACTAAATTGAATTGCGAATTAGTAGGTTTTAAATTACATTTTCGTTTTTCAAAGAAATTAAGGATAGTAAATAACTAATACGAATATTCAAGCTTACAAACCTGATGTAATTTTTAGAATAATATTAGAGGTTCTAACTAAAATTAGGAAAGAATAAACCCGCAAAACCCGCTCAATCTTTTAAGTATTTAGTAGCAATTCTGCGCGTTTTTTAATTACTTTTTCACGCTCTAATATGATAGTGCGCTCGTAATTACTGCATACCACACCAACCGTAATTACTACCAGACCATACCAAAGTACCGGTCAGTAGGGACCCAGCAATTTTGGGCCCTATTGATTTTTAGTAATGCTATATACTAGAAAATTGATCCAAGAATTTATGACGCGTGGATATGATACGGAAAAAATAAGAGGAAAACTGATTAATGTTCTAAATCAAACAAAAACTGGTTTCACTGGTACTGAAATTGCAGAAAAACTTCGGGTAAATCGTGTAACAATGTCAAAATACCTCAAAGTTTTTGCAGCAGAAGGTTTGATTAAGCAGAAAAATATAGGAAGTGTAAATCTGTGGTTTATTGAAGAAGGCGTAGACCAACTCAATTTTCCTGCAGATTTCTTTAATGTTAAAAATAAGTATGCGGAATACATTCTATCAAACTCTAGTCATGAGGCTCATAATCTCATCAGAACTGCATTACATTCAGGGGCAAATCCTATAAAATTAGTAAATGAAGTAATTATCCCAACTATTGATACAATAGAGGATGCTTACAATAATGGAAAAATAGGAAGATCTGAGAAGAATTTTTTTGACGGAATAATATTAAATTCAGTTTCTTTGATTAGCTTTTCTGCAGCGGAAATTAATTCCAAGAAGAATATTGTCATTCTTGCCACCGATTACCAAAATTCGCTTCTGGCAAAGGCAACTTCTGCTGCATTTGAGGCCGAAAAATGGAGGGTATTCCTTCTAGGCGACATGTCTTCTGCAATAAACGTCTTATTTGATATTGATCTACAGAGGTTTCTTAACAAAGTTTGGCCTAAACGCTATGGAGTGATGATTGCTGTCATATTCTCGTCTACAGAAGGCGAGATCAAATTCTTTTCTCAAGCTGTAACTACAAGCAAAACAAAGTTTGGTAAGAATTTTCATCTAGCATTATGTACTAAAATTACAAAAAAAACAAAGATGTCTACAGACTTTATTTCTAATAATGTTGAAACTTTACTACAATGGTGCCAGACGGTATTCGAAAGTTCCGAAAATCAATGACCTAAGATCTTTAATACTTTAAACGGAATATCTGAAATATTAATTCCCTTTTCTCCAGATAGTAAAAGAACATAATCCTTCATGGGAAAGCTAATCATGATGATCTTTTCTCTGTATGATAAAGCAAATTCTACGGGTCCTAAGACCTGATCAAACTCGCGCCTCATCTTTGCTCGAAGAGCTAATTGCATGTACATCATTTCATCGTCTCGAATATCTTCTAACGATTTTATGCCTTCTTTCATTCCTCCTGCAAACAATCTCCCTTTTTCGTTTATCATGCCAGCAAATCTTATCTTTGGGTCTAAATCCATGACCATCTTACATATTTTATCAAAATCCATATTGTTCAGTCCTCTCGTTTATGTGTTTGATAAAATCAACCCTTAGCAACAGAGATGATAACATTATCATCTATTTATTGAGATCCGTTGTAGTTTTTCAAGTAAAATAACCAAAAACAGAAATGGGCCGAATGGGATTTGAACCCACGACCTTTCGATATCTGAATAATATTATCAGTCGAACGCTCCAGCCAAGCTGAGCTATCGGCCCAAAAATTTTCCTATCCACCTGTCATTTAAGTCTGCTGGCTTTTCCACTTGATAGAACAACCCATCGATGGATCAAAATCTTTCTCTATCTTCTTTCCGACTAGGAGTTTTTCTATATTCAAAACCATTGTCTTTTCCGTTGCATTATCTTCCGGTTTCATGCCATTGTCGATTCTGCCATGGAATACTAATCTTTGTTCACTATTAAACAGAAACGGGTCAGGAGTACAAACAGCTCCATATTTCTTTGCGATTTCTTGTGAAGTATCTACGAGATAGGTAAACCTAATTCCTTTTTCTTTGGCAAATATCTTCATATTCTCAAAACTATCGTCTGGATAGTTCGTAGGATCATTACTGTTTATTCCTACCATGGCTATCTTATCCTTAAATTTTTCATAAATTTCGTTCATAGCAGAAACCTTGGCCTGTACATAAGGACAATGATTGCACATAAAGATCAACAAAAAAGCCGATTTCCCTTTGAATTCAGATAAAGAGTGTTTCTTGTCATCTGTTCCCAATAAATTAAAGTCTGGAGCACTGTCTCCTGTTTTCAGAGTAATTTCTGATTTTAACAGTACCATGGAAATTTTGAATACCAATATCAATAAAATCTTTACCACTCCTAAAGGCAACAATTAAAATCTGCACATCTTCCAGTCCATACGATGGGCTGGTAGTTCAGCGGTAGAATACCCGCCTTGCACGCGGGGGGTCTGGGGTTCAAATCCCCACCAGTCCACCTTCAACTTTCTAATTTATGATACCTATAGTATTCTTTATAGTAGGAAAAAGGATCAACCCCATTGATGGCACTAGATTTTGACATGAGGATGTTATTCTTTTTGGCCATCATAACCATAGGAATATTCATTATTCCGTTTCAATCTGACCCACCAGTGTATCTTATAGCGGGTATTGCTTTAGTAGGAATAGGTTGTGGTCTAGTATATCGTAAAGTAAAGAAGTAAACTATGTCTTGAATTTTGATTGCGATCTAAGTTTATCTGCCAATTTGCTAAATATTTCATTATGGCTAACATCCGTGAAATTAACCGCTCCTCCCTCTCTTATAACCTGTTTTTCAAATTTTTCCTTAATTGAAAACGTTACCGATGAATAATGTATTGTACCTTTGAGTTTTTCCTGTACTATAATCTCTGTATCTGGAAACGTAGCAAAATGAAAAGCCAATCCCTTTGCCCAAAAAATTGTAGGTATGCCACCACCTGCTGATCGCGCACTAGCAATTATTTGCGTTATCCATTCATCAAATTTTAATTCTAATACTTCGTGTATAATGAGTTCTTTCCATGGTTCAATTATTATTTCCAAACCTTACCACAAAACAAATTTAGTTTTATATAAAGAACGGCTAATTACTGATCAATTTCATTCGTATCTCTCCTAAAGATGGCTTTAAATACCATGCCTGTTTTTGGTAGCTAGGTAGTAAGATATGCAAGATTGGAGTCAAGCAGGCGTATACATACCATTGGCGGTCGGATTAATCCCAGGATTTGTATACTGGTGTGTTATCACCGCAATGAGAAAAAGGTAATTACCACACACATCTTTTATCTTCTTTTTGTATTCTCGTAGTGAAGATTTTGTACAACCTTCTAAACTATGTTGTATAGATTATGATATACAGTATATGATTAATTACCGTCTGCAAATGTATTATGTATGAAATTACTATTTCTTTCAAGTTTATTTTTAATCATGTTATTTGCAACGAATTTGGCGTGGGGCCAAAATCTTCCACCAAACACAAGCCTTACGGTTGACGTTCTTCCTTCCTATAGCTACAAAGCAGAGAATGGTACAACTGTAGTACTAGGCGAGGTCCAGAATAACAATAACTTTCCTGTAACCAATGTAAAAGTAGGAGTAACCTTCCTAGACGACAATGAGAACACAATAGAATACAAAACAGGAACAACACTTCTTCATGTGGTTCCGGCTGGTGGTAAGGCTCCGTTTTCTATATCATCATCAAATGCAGATCCATCCATAACTCAGGTCTCAGTTAAAATGGCAGGATTTAACCCCTCATCAATAAGAGACCAAGTGTTAGATATTTCCCCGGGGGTGTTACAGGTTTCTGATAAACTAATCTTTTCAGGCACTATAAAAAATAGTGGTACCTCAATGTCTACTAATACAAAGTTTTATCTCATAGAATACGATGCTTTTCAAAGAGTAGTAGGAATTGGGACTAGTGATTCATTAAATGTTAACGCGGGGAAAAGCGTAAATTTTACCATAACTACAACATCAAGTTCTCGTGCACAATCATACATGGTAATTGCAGAGTCGGATAACTATCAATCAAAGATCATCAATATTCCTGAAATCCAAGTAACCTTGCCAATAGTTATAACCAGCACACTTGTAACAGATCCTCAAGGAAAGAAATATTCAACTATTCCAGTCGGTGCCGCAGTCAAGATAACAAGTGACGTAAAATACATTGTTAGCAAATCTCAACAGCCGTTTGTTTATTATGTGCAAGTAAAACAGTTTAATGGTCAGGTGGCATTTATTGGAAAGTACGAAGGGGTATTCCTTGCAGCTGGAGATCAAACAGTTTCTGTGACATGGACTCCAGATACTAGTGGGTCATACTATATCGAAGCATTTGTTTGGAATTCTGATACAATTCCTTTATCATCTACAGGTACAAGAATCAACCTAGCACTAGTAAACTCATAAAGTTCTTTACGTGAATTAATCTATATTTATGCCAAAATTCAAACTCGTTGCACTTGGAGGCACATTTGATGTCATACATCGAGGGCACATAGAATTATTAAAAAGAGGATTTTCGATTTCATTAAAAGTCATAATTGGTCTAGCAAGTGACGAATTGGCAAAAAAGAAAGGAAAGGAACTTTTGCACAAATACCCTCAGAGGTATACAGTTCTAGAAGATACAATAAGAAAAAACTTTCCTAATGCAGATTACGAGATAAGTAAACTTGAAAATGATTTTGGACCAGCAATACTAGAAAAAGAAGTAGAAGCATTGATTGTAAGTGAAGAGACCGCTTTCCGAGGTGACGAATTAAACCAACTCCGAAAACAAAGAAACTCTCCACCAGTTGAAGTTGTAGTTGTTCCAATGGTCCTCTCAAAAGATGGCAAACAAATATCAACAACTAGAATAAAAAATTCGGAGATAGACAAAGATGGTAATATACTCTGAGTTGACAAACAACTTCTCTATCTTTGAGTAATTTACCTAAAACACTACAATAAATGGTGTATAGCATTGAAAGAAATTACAGATAGAATGTTGCATAAAATGTCTGCAAACATACATAGTCTTAAGGAGGGCTTAGATCCTGAAAACATTGCATTTTGGTATAAGAAAGTAATTGAAGATGCAAGAGAAATGGCTCCTCCATGGCTTGAGGAAAAAATAAGTGTAAAACAAGATCCTATTCTTTATCTTAAATTCAATTTAGACATATCAAAGAGAGCTGTTAGATATTTAATGATTGCAATTGAAAATAACCTAGATGACATGCCATATACAACTAGATTGTATTTCTTGAAGGTTCAGGAAATAGTCAGCAATGAAATGGATAAATCACTTGTGTGATCTTATTCCTTTGTGATTTCTACAACATTTTCGCACACATCAGTTTTTGTTATCCTGTTAATTCGTTCGATAACAGATTGAATAAAGTCTGCAAAAGCTTCTGCCTCTGATTTGTCTCTTAGCAGAATGCTATGTGCAGATTTGTCTTTTAATGAAATTATGAGCTCATTTTCGATTATCTCCAAAATTCCAGTAATGAAAGTCTCATTATTATCCTTAACATAAATTAGACTTGAAAGTTTTTGTGCTTCATAGTTATCTTCACAGACTATTTTTTTCTTCATCTATCTCTAGTCAAACAGAAATTTATCTAACAGGTTTTTTGCTTTTTCTCTTCGTTTTTTAAATTCAGTAATAAATGGTTTAGATGCATCTTGTAGATTGCATTTGCATTCGCCACAAAGTAGCTCGCCGCTTTTGCATTTTCTTGCCCGCTCATCAGATTCATTCTCTGTATCAAAAAAGTATCTAAGATACCAAAAGACCGGGCATATGCTAAAATTAGCTCCCAATTTACGCTGAAGGTCAATAGTGGGTTGACCACCAGTGAACGTGTTTGAAATCTTTTTGTCTATCGTTTCTTCGTTATCTGTAGTAAAAACTGCCGTCTCCGGATTAGATGAAGACATTTTTCCTTGCATGCCAAGTCCAGGTAAAAATTTAGAATGAATCTGCGCAGGCTTTGGATATCCCATCTTCTCTGCTACGTCTCTTGTTACACGCCAATAGGGATCTTGGTCAATTGCTGCTGGTATGAGAACAGGAGTGGGTTTTTCTTCAATAATTGATGGAAGAAAACAGGGTGCTGCTTGTATGGGTGGAAATCCAATCATACCTATATTTGTAGAATTTTGAAATCCAAAAGCAGCTTTGACGGTGGAAAAGGTAATTCGTTTAGCAATCTCAAGGGATATTGGATAAATTCGTTTGATGTCTTTTGTATCTATCAAAATCTTTGTCTTCTTAGGATCAAATCCTATTGCTATGATATCCAAGATGTTTTCAGTCGTATACTTTGATACATCATCGAGCGATTTTTCGGTGCTGTATAAAAATTTCTCGTCATCTGTAACCTGGAAAATCAAATTCGCACCAAATTTTTCTTGTAAGTACTTTGTAAAAATCCATGGAAGTAAATGACCCATGTGTATTTGTCCTGAAGGCCCTCTACCTGTATAAAGATAGAATTTGTTTCCTTTCTCATATTCTGACAAAACTTTATCCAAATCCCTGTGACTAAAAAAATATCCCAGCTTTAACATAGGATGAACCTCACCTGTTATTTTTTCTATGCGTGCCTGTAGTTGAGGAGAAATTTTTTCAGTTCCAAATTTCTGTACAAGTTTATCGTAATCAATCGCTCCTTCTACATTCCATGGAGTAACTGTGAATCCCTCAGATGACATTCATGATTCAGTTAGGTTAAGGTTTAAAAAGTCTTTTTGGTTGTTTGTGGTAATGCCACAAGTTCTTCACCCAATAGAACAGAAGATTCTCAGATCATTACTTGAAAAACAAAATTTGACACCAGGAGAACTCTCAGAAAAAACGCAACTGTTACTAGATCAGGTCAGACGTGGAATTGAATGGCTTAAATTCAAAAATCTAGTTGAAGTTAATGAATCCGAGAAAAATTCTGTTGCGCTGAGTAAAAGAGGACAAGAAGCATTTGAAAAAGGACTACCAGAACGACAACTCGTTAATTATCTTAAATCAGTGTTTGGTTATTCTTGCGAAATTAGTGACGCAAAAAATCAGCTTAACAACGAATTTAGTCCAGCTATTGCAAATGCTAAGAAAAATGGATGGATAGAAATCCATGAAAGTAGAATTTTGCTTAAAGGATATCATGATACTAGTCCTGAAGAAAAGATCATTAAATTAATTGGTTCTAGGAATTCTTCAGGAATATTAGTTGAAGATGTAGAAGATAAAAATGCCCTTGATTCGTTAAAAAAAAGACCTGATTTTCTTACCATCACTTCAACAAAAGATTCCACAGTAAATCTTACTGAAAAGGGAATAGAAATAGCAAAAACAGTACCAACGGTTGATTCTATTGAGATGAAAGTGGAAATGAGTGATTCTCTTACAGTGTCGGATTCCATCGCTACCAAAGTTGTAAGAGCTATTGATGTAGAAGCTCCAGCGCCCAAAGTCTTTGCTGCAAAAACCCATCCTTTACAAAATGTAATAGATGAAGTGCGTGAGATTTTTGTCAGTTTAGGATTTGCAGAATTAATTGGTAACAATACACAATCAGGATTTTGGAATTTTGATGCTTTATTTATTCCACAAGATCATCCTGCACGGGAAATGCAAGATACCTTCTACTTGAAAGATATGATTGCAAAGACTGTTGCAACATCCGAACAAATCAAAAAAGTTTCTTCAGTTCACGAAAAAGATTGGCATTATGAATGGCATTTAGATGCGGCAAAAAGAATGGTTTTGCGAACTCATACTACATGTGTCACTATTAAAGCGCTAGCAGATCACAAATATGATGAAGCAAGATTATTTTCTATAGGAAGAGTTTTTCGAAATGAAAAAGTAAGCTACAAGCACCTTGTTGAATTTAACCAAGTAGAAGGAGTGGTAGTAGGAAAAAAGGTTACACTCAGAGACCTGATGGGTTTACAAATGGAATTCTATCGCAAAATGGGAATTAAAAAAGCAAAATTTTGGCCGACCTTTTTTCCATATACTGAACCCTCTCTACAATCTATGATTTACAACGAAAGACTTGAGAAATGGGTTGAGCTATTTGGTATGGGAATTTTCAGACCAGAGGTTACAAGACCATTAGGAATAAAGAATCCAGTACTTGCATGGGGTGGTGGCATTGAGAGAATAGCAATGCTGAGATTTAGTCTCGATGATGTTCGTGAATTATATGACAATAAATTTAGCTGGTTGAGAAGTGTACCAAAATGCCAGTAGTTACAATATATTTTAATAGATTGCAGAAGATTCTGGGGCGTAAAATCTCAAGAGAAAAAATTATTTCCACTCTGCCACTGTTGGGACTTGATATTGAAGAGGAGACAAAAGATCATGTCAATATAGAATACAGTCCAAATAGACCTGATTTCTCCACGGATTACGGTATCGTTACTGGTCTACAAGGTCTTCTTGGAATCAAACTAGGAATGCCAAAACTTAAAATCAAGATAGGAAAAAATGCAATAAAAGTCGATTCATCTATTGAGAAGATTCGACCATATATTAGTGCGATTGAGGCAAGAAATGGAAAACTTGACAACGAAACGATAAGACAGATGATCACAATGCAAGAAGACTTGCATAACGGGATTGGTAGAAGAAGAAAAAAGGCCTCTATAGGAATTCATGACCTCGACAAAGTCAGATTTCCCCTTTCATTTACCACCGTATCGAGAACTCATCAATTTACTCCATTAGACTCGCAAAATATTATGACAGTTTCGGAAATACTTGAGAAAACAGAAACTGGAAAAGCCTACGGGAACTTACTTGAAGATTATAAAAAAGTACCTGTTATCGTGGATTCAGCGGGCAAGACAATATCATTTCCGCCAATTATAAACTCAAATCACACAGAAGTCACGACTAAAAGCAGAAATCTACTGATTGAAGTTACTGCTACCAACAAAAATGCTGCAGAAGATACACTTGCAGTAATTGCATATGCTTTACAAAATGCCGGCTTTCAATTATTTTCAGTTCGAATATCTGGCGCAAGAAATTCTACACCTCTATTTGATGCTAGAACTATGTTTTTAGATCCAATACTTGTAAATGAAACATTGGGACTTGATGCTACTCCCTCAGTCATTATAAAGTCATTAAGAAAGAGTAGACTAGATGCTAAAATAAAAGGAAAAAGGATTCTTTGCACTATTCCACGATACAGAACAGATATCTTTGGCCCAATAGATTTAGTCGAGGAAGTAACACTAGGTCATGGCATTGAAAATCTTGAGCCACGCATACCGCAATCAACTTCTATAGGACAAAAAAACCGTTTTACAGTTATTTTAGACGCAGTACGATCTACAATGATTGGACTTGGATACTCAGAAGCGATGAATTTTGGACTAGTTGGCAAGCATACGCAATATGATTTGGCAAACAGAAATCCATCGAGCATGATTTCTGTGTCTAATCCCAAGAGTCAAGAACACCATATTTTGCGAGATACGCTTATTCCTGGACTCGTAGATATTTTATCAAGAAACATTCATGAACCATATCCACAGATGATTTTTGAGATTGGAACAACATTCTATAGGAATAACCCCATTAAAGAAGAAATTCACTTGGCCTGCGTAAGCGCTCATGGGGATGTTAGCTTTACAGAACTCAAGTCAACTCTCCAATCACTTCTTAAAACTACATTTAATCTAGACTGTACAACAACTGTTGACTCTGATCCAATGTTTGCTGATGGCAGAACAGCAAATGTGCTTACCAATAGTATGAAGATCGGCACAGTAGGCGAAGTTGCTTCTGCGGTAATTGATAACTTTAAGCTTAGAACGCCTGTAGCAGGCTTTGAAATAACACTAACTGGATTAATATTTGACTAAAATCTACTTCTATACGCCCCAAATGCACGCAGACGGACTGGAATGATAAAAAATGATTTTTGGTCCACCCAGCCGTGCGACATGGGCACCCCGGTATAAGAACAAGATGAGGATTAGGCTAATACCACCAATGATTCTCTGTGGGTCAGAACCGGGGAACATTTCAATTAATTTTTAGAAAACATCTATAACTGTAAAATTTTCGTTTTTTGCACACGAATCCAACTATTTTCAAGTACATTCTATTCCGGAATAAGAGTGAGTGACAGATCTATTGATATATTTGCATTGTATACGTATGGCATGGCAACCGCATATGTGTTAATAAATTGCGAGCTTGGCTCGGAAGAAGCAATAATATCCCAACTAAAAGCAATTAATGGAGTTAAAGAAGTTCACGGAACCTTCGGGGCCTACGACATTCTAGCAAAAATTGAATCTCCAACAGTAGAAGCACTCAGGGAGATAATAACATGGAAGATTCGAAAGATAGAGAAGATTCGTTCTACTCTAACCTTGATGGGTATCGAAGGCCAGAGCTAGTTCTCTCTAGAAACACTTCACACCTATATTTTCAGGATAGAGTGGAGAAAAACCCACACTCCATTTTTAATATCAATGCAAAAACCTTTTAATTGTTTTGCAATTGTTGCACATGTGCTTCTTCATTTCATATTTCTTATAAAGGAAGAGGAATTAGAAAAACGAAAATGGGAATTTAATTATGTAACAAATATGGCAGAATTCTATAAGACATGGATTGAAAAAACTTTTTCATGCGAGGTTGATGTGCAGGCAGACGAGATGGTATCAAGATTTGGTAGTCGCTTTAGTCTAGTTGATGTTCCCACAATACTTGAAGATCACAAAAGCAGGGGAGAAAATATCTTTCATTTTTATCTTACTTATTTCAGACCTCTTTGGACTGATTGTACGTGCGAGGGATATTTTGCCGAAAACTTTGGTATGGTTTGGTGGGAAAAAAGTAAGCACAAAGATGACATCAATTTCCTCATGGAAAGAAATTGCACTAAGGTATCTCATGAACTTGCACATGAATTTTTAAGACAAATAGGATATTCTAGATACAAAGAGATTGTGCATGAGATATGGGACAAGCACATTTTTGCATCTTTACCATTTGAACACTATGATTCTAGCCACAAAAAGTCTGAACAGGATCCTCTTTTTGCAACAATTAATACATCTAGTCTGCGGTTATGACAGAAACACCCACATTATAAAATTTCCGAACTAAATCAAATGTCAAGTTCCAAATGAAAAACTAACTCTGGAATACATAAAAGAGCATCATAGAGTAATTCTAAAAGACTATAAGTGAGTATTTTAGAATTTTTTCATGCCAGAATTCATTTGCCCCGATTGTGGAAAAAAATTATTTCACGAAAACGAGACTACGTTAAATGTGGAAAAACAAGTACATGTGAAATTTTGTCCAGCTAAAAAGAAACATTAACACTTTGTGACCGAATAAATCCTATTTTCAAAACTTGCAGTCTTAAAATCTATCTTATTTTGAGGATCTTTCTTGCGAGACTTGCTTAATTTTTCTAATGTTACAAGGGCTTCTCCATCAAATCCAACCGAAGAACCAAAAACTCCCTCGGTGAGCTGATTTCCATGATCACCTTTCTTTATGTCATCAACCATTTCGTAGAACTTGATGGCTTCTCGTTTTGATATGGGGCCGCCAGCTGATTTGTTAAAACCTACTGCTATGTACATGCCATTGTTCTTTACAGCGATAGGAATTTTGTGTACCTTACCAGAAGAACCAGGAATCTTTTCATTTAGTAAAATCTCACACTTGTGAAACATACTTGAAATATATGCAAAAAAACGATAATTAGCAAAAACACCATCAGAATCTTCATGACAATCAACAAAAACCTTGTGAAGAAGTTCTAACGCAGCATCATTCATGCTTTGCAGCCGTTCTTCTATCCTGCCTTTTTTGACGAGGTCAGATTTACAATCTAATGCAACTCTTTCTAAAATGAAAGGAGGCAAATTATAGTTTTTCAGAGTTGAGACGTATGTGCCGGTTTTGGAAGCTCCGAAAGTTGGAAAGTTGCCTCGGTTCAACTTGAGCGTCCTCCGTATCTTGTGATATTATTGTAATTAGCCCCCATCTTGCTCTAACGTCACATGGTCGCTTTTTCCTTATAACTGTTCGCTAAATTGTAGATCTAAAGATGGTGGGGCCGACCGGAGTTGAACCGGCGACACACGGGTCACTACAGCTCCAAACTGTACATCATCCTTACGTCAGTGAAGCTTGTTGAACCACTGGAGCCCTTAGCGGTGATCATGTGATCTATCCTGTCGCCATGCCTGGCTAGGCTACGACCCCACGTAATGAACATAAATACACTTGAATTTTAATTTACTTGGTTTCTGAAGATTTATTGATAGCATTCTGATTTTATCAATTATTGTTAGTTCTTTGCATTAATGTTGTCAGCAATTCTACATACTATAAACACTATCACAGGTTGTTTTTGATACAGTTATCTTATAATAAAAAGTGAGTTATTTGGTCCGTCCAATAGTTCTGTTGTTGGGAGCAATTCCAGTATTGGCAGCAATATTTATTGTTGTTCCACAGCTACTCAGACCAGAAATTCCAAACATTGCTGTTAATTCGGATGATATTATATCAATAGAGTATAGCAAACAACATCTTAAGAGAATATCATTTGGTCTCACACAGAGTATTGGTGCAGAAAGAACTGAAATATTAGCAATCGATAATAACGGTCAGGCTACATACAGTCTGACCAAAAATGGGTATTCAGAACCGGATAAAAAATACCAACTTTCAAAGGATGAACTAAAAAGACTTACTGCATTAATAAAAGAGACGGGATTTATTGAAATCCCTCAAACAACTTTTCAAGTTAAAAGCGATCTTAACGAGTATGATAAATTTGGGTTACAGATTGTGCTAAACGGCAAATCTGTAACCTTCCAATGGCCAGAACAGAACGCTACTGCAGACTTCATTCCTCCTATACTAAATCAGGTACAAAATAGATTAGACGCAACAATACTGGAAATAATAAAATAAATAGCCTAAGAAGCGATCAGAATTCATGATTCCTCTTTCTGGTGATTTGGGAGATACTAAAGGCATAGTAAAGGAAAAGATAGGTCTGTTCAGTACCTACCGTGGAACATCTACTCTGAAACGAGGTTTTGCACACATGCTAAAAAATGGTGTTGTGATGGATGTCACTACTGTTGAACAAGCTCAGATAGCAGAGGATGCAGGCGCGGTAGCTGTGATGGTATTAGACAAACTACCATCTGATGTAAGAAAAGCCGGTGGAGTTGCACGAACAGCAAGCGTCAGGATTATTCAAGAAATTATGGATTCTGTGACAATTCCAGTCATGGCAAAATGTAGAATAGGGCATGTGTACGAAGCAATGGTTTTACAAGAAGCAAATGTGGACATGATAGACGAATCAGAAGTCCTTACACCAGCGGATGAAGCTCATCATATATGGAAATGGAATTTTACTACCCCATTTGTAAATGGGGCCAGAAATCTAGGTGAAGCTCTCAGAAGAATTGAAGAAGGCGCTGCGATGATTAGAACTAAGGGAGAACCAGGTACAGGCAATGTAGCAGAAGCTGTGATTCATATTAAAAATGTCAACAATGAATTGAGGCGAATAAAGTCAATCTATGATGCTGGTGACGAGCAAGATCTTGTAAGTGTTGCAAGAGAGCTAAAAGTATCTTATTCTCTTGTAGAAGAAACAGCAAGTATAGGTAGATTGCCTGTCGTTAACTTTGCTGCTGGGGGAATTTCCACACCAGCAGATGCAGCATATCTTATGACTTTAGGTTGTGATGGAATCTTCGTAGGTTCAGGAGTATTCAAATCAGAAGATGCAAAAGAACGAGCTCAAGCTATTGTATTGGCTACAACCTTCTGGGAAGATCCTGATAAGGTAAAAGAAGCACAGAAGATGATTGATGAAAGGCAATCTATGCTTGGATTAGATACCAAAAATCTTGAGCTTAGAATGCAAGAACGTGGAAGTACTGCATGACTGGTTTTAACATAGGAATATTAGCAGTTCAGGGAGATGTTTTAGAAAATGTTATTGCAACAAAAATGTCGCTAGACGAACTTGGTATTGATGGCATAGTAAATGAAGTAAAGACTCCAGAACAAATTAATGACCTTGATGGCCTAATAATTCCAGGTGGAGAAAGTACGGTCATAGGTACACTTTCCCTAGTCAACGGCTCATTAAAGAAAATTAAGGAAAAAATTGCTAATGGGACGCCTGTTTTCGGCATATGTGCCGGCCTAATTCTGCTTTCAAAAAAAACAAAAGACAGGGTAGTAGGCGAAATGGACCAACCTTTGCTTGATTTTCTTGACGTAAAAATAGAAAGAAATGCATTTGGAAGGCAACGTGATTCTTTTGAATCAGATATATCCCTGGAAAAAATAGGCATACCAAAATTTCATGGAGTATTTATTCGTGCTCCTTCCATAATAGAAGCAGGAAAAGATGTGGAAGTACTTTCAAAATTTAATGAAAAAATTATTGCTGTAAAACAGGGAAATATAGTAGGGACATCTTTTCATCCGGAGCTTACAGGAGATCTTTCTCTTCACAAATATTTTGTTAATCTAATAAGAAAGAAAAATTGATTCAGTAGCTCTCAATTATCATTTGTACCGAAACACCATTTATATTAAATTCGTATATCTGTAACACTATACTAATGGACATAGAAACTACTCCAGAACTTGTGTCACGTGTTTACAAAAAACTAGAAGAAAATATTTCAAAATATAGGAAGATGGTAAATAGACCACTTACACTCTCAGAAAAAATTTTGGTTGGTCATCTTGCTGACATTAACACAGCAAGTGATATAAAACAAGGAGAAAGCTATGTGTTTCTACATCCTGATAGAGTTGCATTACAAGATGTAACAGGACAAATGGTAATCCTTCAATTTATGCAGTCTGGTCTTCAAAGAACAAAACTTCCAGCCACAGTACACTGTGATCATCTCATTCAGGCAAGAGTTGGAGGAGATACAGACACAAAGGTTGCTCTTGACGAAAATAGTGAGGTTTACAAATTTCTTGAGTCTGCTTCACGAAAATATGGAATAGGTTTTTGGAAGCCTGGTGCAGGAATAATTCATCAGGTAGTACTAGAAAACTATGCATTTCCAGGAGGACTGATGATTGGAACTGATTCTCATACTCCAAATGCAGGTGGTTTAGGTATGCTGGCAGTAGGAGTAGGAGGACTAGATGCAGCTGAAGTTATGGCAGGTTTACCATGGGAACTACTATATCCAAAGAGAATTGGTGTTTATCTGAAAGGAGAGCTAAATGGCTGGGTAGCTCCAAAAGATGTCATACTATATGTTGCCTGGAAGCTAACAGTTTCGGGCGGAACAAATGCAATAATAGAGTATCTTGGGCCTGGTGCAAGGTCAATTAGCTGTACAGGCAAGGCTACAATAACAAACATGGGAGCTGAAGTTGGAGCTACATGTTCAGTCTTCCCATACGATGAAAAAATGGATACTTATCTTAGAACTACTGGAAGAGAGAAGATAGCAGAACTTGCTAATGTAAATAGAGAATTACTTTGTGCTGATCCCGAGGTTGAACAAAACCCAGACAAGTATTTTGATAAAATAATTGAGATAGATCTATCAGCCCTTGAACCATACATTGTAGGACCTCACACTCCAGACCTTGCAAGACCGATATCGCAACTTGCAGAAGATGTCAAGAAGAATAATTATCTTGATAGCATTTCTGTGGCGCTCATAGGGAGCTGTACCAATTCTTCTTATGAAGATATGACGCGAGTAGCAAATGTTGCACAACAAGCCAAGTCTAAGGGAATAAAGGTGCAGATTCCACTTCTTGTTACTCCGGGTTCAGAACAAATAAGAGCTACTATAGAACGCGATGGTCAGATGGAAACTCTAACCAAGATAGGCGCTACCGTACTAGCAAATGCCTGTGGACCATGTATTGGACAATGGAAGAGGCCTGAGCTCAAACCAGGAGAGCATAATACTATAGTAACTTCATTTAATCGAAACTTTCCTGGTCGTAACGATGGAAGACGTGAGACAATGAGTTTTATGGGAAGTCCTGAACTTGTAGTTGCTCTAGCACTAGGCGGTAGACTCTCATTTAATCCACTCAAAGATAGTCTGAAAACTCCTGATGGCAGTGAATTCAGACTAGAGCCACCAAACAAGGCTCCAGAAGTACCATCCAAGGGATTTGCTAATATTAAAAACGCCTATGCTCCTCCTTCCGAAAATCCAGAAAAGGTAGAAGTGATAATAGATCCAAATAGTAGCAGGTTACAAAAACTAGAACCATTTCCAAAGTGGGACGGTAAAGATTTTTTTGAATTGCCCATCCTCTTAAAGGCTACGGGAAAATGTACCACGGATCATATTTCTCCGGCAGGTCCATGGTTGATGTATAGAGGCCATCTTGATAAAATAAGTGATAACATTTTTCTTGGGGCTGTAAACGCATTCACAAAAGAAGTAGGAAAAGGAAAAAATCAACTAACTGGAAAGACAGAATCATTTCCTGTTATAGCCAGGCAGTATAAAGAGAAGGGGCTACACTGGATAGTTATTGGTGACAACAACTACGGAGAAGGTAGCAGCAGGGAACATGCTGCAATGTCTCCACGATACTTGGGCTGTGCTGCAGTAATTGCACTAAGTTTTGCACGTATTCATGAAACCAACCTGAAAAAACAGGGCGTGCTTGCACTTACTTTTGCCAATTCCTCAGACTATGACAAGATTAGGGAAAATGACAAGCTAAGTCTAGTTGGCCTAAAAGATCTTAAACCAGGAAAACCTGTGAACTGTATTATTCATCACGAAGATGGATCAAAGGAAGACATCTCGCTTAAACATTCATACAACGAATTTCAAATAAAATGGTTTCAAGCTGGATCAGCTCTTAATATCCTACATGAAAGCGAAAGTTTGTTACATTAACTGATCTGGATAAGATGAGTCATCAATTTGATCCAAATGAATTGTATAACAGGGTAGTTCACTATTACATCGATAAAAAGGGCTATTCAAAAGAACAGGCAAATCAGATTGCTCAGAAAGTGGTAGAAAGAGAAAAATCTAGGCGTACTTGCAAGAACACCAACTGTGGTCATTCAGTTGATGATCACATTAGAAGCAAAGAAACATGTTTGGTTCTTGATTGTGATTGTAGACAATTTGTTAATTAGAAACTTTGAGAACTATTTTCCCAAGCTGACTACTATTTTCCATCTTTTTATGAGCAAGTGCCACATCTTTTAAATCAAATATACTATCAATTACAGGTCTTATTTTTTTTAATTTCATGAATTTGTGCAACGAGATTAGTTGTGATTTTGAACCTAGATATGCACCTATAATTTGGGCCTCCTTGCTATAGAAGGTTCTGATGTTTACTGTGGCTTCTCCACCCGTTGTGGTTCCGCAAGCAATCATTTTACCACCTACTTTTAGAACCTCGATACTTATGGACCATGTTTTTGAACCTACATGATCTATTACCGCATTTACCCCCAAATTATTGGTGTGCTTTAGAACCGAAAGCGCAACATCTGAGTCGGTTCTATTTATTACAAAATCTGCCCCTAATTTTTTTGCAAAATCTATCTTTTTCTGATCTGAGACAACTGTAATGATTTTAAGTCCTTTTGCTTTGGCAAGTAAAATTGCTGCTGAACCGACTCCACTGTTTGCACCCCAAATGAGAATAGAGTCTCCCTTCTTACATACAGACCTCTCCAACATATTCCACGCCGTAAGATACGATACATTAAGAGAGGATGCCTCGATATCTGTTAACCAAGTAGGTTTTTTTACAATGTTTCGTTTAGGTACTTGAATCAATTCAGCGTATCCGCCTTGGTATTTACTGAATCCTCCTATTATGGAAAATGAAACTCTAGGAACACCACTTTCTACAGCAGGATAAACTACTACCTTGTCACCCTTCTTGAAATTTCCAAATCCATCTACTAGAGTGCCACAGATATCACAGCCTAAGATATGGGGAAATGATACACTCTTTCCAGGCAATCCATTTCTTACCCAAATATCCAAATGATTTACGGCGCAATAACTTACCTTAACTATTGCATGATCTTTTTCTGGTGTGGGAGACTTGATTTCTTCATAGAATAAAACTTCAGATCCTCCATGTTTCCAAATTACAGCAGCCTTCAACTATTAGTTGATTACAAAATTAGTACTTTAAGAATATGTTTTGTATGTAAATTACTCACGATTAAAATGACGGTTTTCCCATATTTTGCAGCGATTTTTTTATTAGGATGAAATAGTATTGGAATAATATACATGCTTTTTAAAAAACCACGAAATAATTATTGTTTCATTGGAGGTTTGGCAGTTGTTAATTTTATTTTTCAAAATTGGTTGGACTCGATGAACCCATCTGAGATGATATATCAAGGACCACCGTCAGCAATTGTACAATCTCTTTCTACAATTGTTATTGTGATAATTGGTGTATATCTTGGACTTTATTTGGCAGTAACTACACATTCCAATCTTGGGCCAAAATTAAAAAGAACAAGATATAATCTGTGCGTATATGGAGTCAAGTCTTCTGCAGCTATTGCTATAGTTCTTGGTGATCTCACTACTCTCCTCGCAACAGAAAGAAATTTCTACAATAATGTATTTCATTCAGTTAATAATTTATCTCCATTGCAAGAGTTTTTCATATTATTTGGTTTTCCAATTCTAGGTATATTCTTAATTTGGATTTTAAGAAATCTAAAAATAGAATTCAAAGATTTATCACCGATTAAATCCTAATCTAAAGCAGTAAGAATACTTGTGATTAGATTAAGTTTGATTATCCAATCCCATAAGCTCCTAATTGTACTGAAGATCCTAAAATTGAGCTAAAAAGGGAGCAGGCTATTAAGAATCGCTTGAATCTGCAGATTTGGTCCTATTGTTTTAGGTTGTGCATTGCTCTCAAATCCTTTGAAAAAGGCTCAAGTGTTGAAGGTACAGAAATTTCTATTGAATCTTTCAATGAGAGGTTCATTCCTTTCTTTTTGTTCCAAACATCAGAATTGAATTCTGTTATTTCTTTTGTGAACTTGGTCCAATCTTCATAATTTTCTGATTCAACAAATAGCTCACCATGAATGGTCTTCTCAGAATAGAGACTCTTCCACAAATAATCAGTAATGAAGGGAGTTATTGGAGCTAGTAGTATTAGAAGAGTAGAAAGTATTTTGTGAAGTGTAAATATTGCGCCAGCATGTTCCTCTTCGGTAAAACCAGAACCATAAGCCCTTCCCTTTACCATTTCTATGTAATGGGCAGCAAAAAGATTCCAAGTAAATTCTCTAATCGCAGTTGCTGGAATAAAGAAATTATACTCAGAATATCCCTTTCTGCATTCTATTACGAGCCTATCAAGTTCAGATAGTATCCATTTGTCTGATGGGTTAGTTTTTCCAGATTTTATAACTGGGAAGCCAGAGAGGAATCTGGAAATATTCCAGAGCTTGCTGAGGAACTTTTTGGTTGTTTCTATTTTTTGCTCTGAACATCTAAAATCATACCCCAGATTAATTTCGCTTGCACTCCAGAAACGAAAAGTGTCGGCGCCAAATTTTTGAATGATTGGTAAAGGATCCACCACATTTCCTTTGCTTTTACTCATTTTGGTGCCATGCTCATCCACGCCATATCCCATTATCCAGGCTGCATGCCATGGCGATTTACCTGTAAGCTGTTCGCATCTTAAGATGGTATAGTATAGCCAAGTACGTACAATATCCTTTGATTGTGGCCTTATCGATGCGGGATATGTTTTTTTAAAGAATTCGTCGTCTTGCTTGTACTTGGAAATATAAAGAGGTGAGACACTAGAATCCATCCAAGTATCGAAAGTTCTTTCCTCTCCTACAAATTCAGTCGCACCGCATTTGACACATTTTGCAATTGGGCTCTGGTCCTTCCAAGGCTTGTAATACCTTCCAGGCTCAGGTACGTGTGGCTCATTACACTTTTTACAGTACCAGATTGGAATCTCTGTTCCATAATATCTCCTTCTAGAGATTGGCCAATCAATTGATATGGATTCTAACCAATTCATCAGGATTTGCTTATGCATCGGAGGATAAAAGATAATTTTTGAGGCTAAACCTCTCATCCTTTCTATGGCATCTTTTTGTTTAAGGTAATACTCTTCCATCGGTATTATTTCAATTGGAATTTTACTGCGCTCCGAGATTGGTGTTCTATGATTGATGTTCTCTATTCTCTCTACAAATCCATGTTTTTGTAAATCTTCGATTATTTTCTCTCGTGCTTGTTTTACTTTTAATCCAGCATATTGTCCTGCCACTTCAGTCATACGGCCATTTTTGCCAATTGCTACTAGCTCTTGCAACTTGAATTCTCTAAATAACGCGACATCATTTTGATCTCCATAGCTGCAAGCCATCACTGCACCAGAACCAAATTCTTTTTCTGCTGAAGGATGAGTCTTTATCTCAACTTCTCTATTTACTAAGGGAATTACTACTTTCTTATCAAGCAGATTCGTGTATCTTTCATCTTCTGGATTGACAACTATTGCCTGACAAGCACAAAGAAGTTCAGGACGGGTACTTGCAATCGTTAGTATCTGTTCAGATCCATTGACTTTGAATTTCATGTAGACTAGTTTTGTTGGAATCTCTTCATAGGTAATTTCAGCATCGGCAATGGTTGTGCCAGTTACCCAATCGTAGCTGTTTGGTCTATTTGCAATATAGATGAGTCCCTTTTTCCACAGTTCGATGAAAGTAGACTGTGTTAGAATACGGTATCGTTCCGAATCCGTTCTGTAGTAATCTGAGAAATCGCCACTTAGACCTAAGCTTTTCATTATCTGTATCATTTCAGCTTCTAGGTCATCAAGCGCTGTAGCACATAGTTTTAGGAACTCTCCACGGTCTGTCTCATGCATCCTTATGTTGTACTTTTTCTCTGTGTACATCTCAACTGGAAGACCATTCCTGTCTATCCCTATTGGAAACAATACGTTTTTGCCTAACATTCTTGCGGTTCTTGCAATCATGTCTATCTGAGCATAGTGAGCCGCGGCCCCTATGTGCCACGGTCTTCCGGATGGATAGGGTGGAGGTGTATCAATTACAAAGATATCCCCTTCAGGATGGAAATCATAAATTCGTGATTCTTGCCACTGCTTTAGAATCTGTATTTCAATCTCAGGATTCCACGCAGTTTCCTTTATCTTTGGTTCCATATCACTAGGGCTTTGAAATTTGGGAGAGTATGTGGGCTCCTTTGTTATAGCCCTCATAAATATAGACACCTATAGCTTCTATGTTCTTTGGCATTTTAGGAACTAGAAGTTTTATTATTTCAGTGGATAGATTTTCTACGGTAGCTTCTCCTTCTAATAGATATGTTGTATTTTTTGGAACTTGAAGGTCGAATCTACCCTTTGGACCATCAAACATAACTTTGTAATGTAAACCATCTTCTTTTACAAGATATCTTTTGTTTATGAAGAACTTGTGATCAAGAATTGACATGGCTTCCTTTATGATCTTTTTTGCCTCTCCAAAATCTATCAGCAAATTATTTTTCATCTCTCCTACTAACTCAACCATCACCAACGATGTATGGCCATGAAGGATTGAACATTTTTCTACTAAAGGCAAAATATGAGCATAATCAAATGCAAAGGAGGGATCCTCTATGAATATAGATCCAGTTTGTACTTCTTTTGTTTTGTACAAGACAATATCGTCTAGTTCCCTGAGCTTAGCTGCATATTTTGGATGACCTATTGCAATTATTTTGATATCTGATAATTCATTTTTGAGTTCTTTGTATTTTGAAATGTCTTTTTCATCATCTATAACTTCTATGAATCCCTTCTCAGTTTTAAAATCAACATTGATTCTCTTTCCATCTTTAAGTATGACATCATATGCGTATTGGTACTCTACCTCTAGGAATGTCAACATCTCAGCTATTGAAAGCTCCGTTCTACTCCTCAGAAGATTTCCTTTCTTGTCTATATATCGAAAATCTGAATCTAAAACTGCGGAACCACTTGGCATTTGAAAAATTTTGGTTTATCCGTATATAAATTCTGTAGAGGTGTATAGTGAGTCCAAATTTTATTTCGCTAATGAATTTAGGATCTTCGCTAGATTGATGTCGTTTTGAGTTATTCCACCTGCATCGTGAGTAACAAGGTCCACCTTTATCCTATTATACACATTAAGCCATTCAGGATGGTGATTCATTTTTTCTATATGGATTGCTGCTTTAGTCATAAATCCAAAAGCATCAATAAAATCCTTAAAGACAAAATCTTTGTGAAGCTTGCCATTTGTTACATTCCATCCAAGTATGCTTGTTAACTCCTTTCTAATTTGCTCGTCAGAGAGCTTTTCAAGTGCCATAATTTTTTTTAATGAAACTTATATTTAACTTTCAAAGGGAACATAAGCTTTGGAAATCTCTAATACTACAAATAAGATGTCAAGTTTAGAAGAAAAACTACAACAAGAAGTCACGAAATCAATACAAAATTTAGGAGCTCTAAAAAAGATCGGAATAGGTTTTTCTGGCGGTGTAGACAGTACTCTTCTTGCAAAAATTGCAACTGATCTAGGTTATGACGTGTACTTGTTGACGATTGGATTTGAGAACTCGCATGATGTTAAATTTTCGCAGGAAATCGGAAAAATGCTAGGCTATACGCATCTTGTGGAAATTATATCGACAAAAACCTTTCCAGAAATAGCAAAAAGAATTAGGATGCTAATTAATACCGATAATCTTTCTTGGTTAGAAAATTGCATTGCCTTTTACTATGTTTCTGCACTTGCAAGAAAACATGGTATAAAAAATGTGCTAACTGCAAATGGTATAGATGAACTTTTTTGTGGCTATAATTCATACAGAGAAGTCGTTGCACACGGTCAAAAAACTGTGGCAACAATGATGGAAAAGAAACTGGACAATGAAATCAAAATGATGAAAGCTGTTAACACTGTTACATCAGAATTTAAAGTTCATGTGTTGCAACCATTTCTATCAAAGAAATTCATTGAGTTTGCAAAGAAAATACCACTTGAAGAAAAAATACGTGGTTCAGATGACTTGATGAGAAAACACATAATTCGTAAACTGGCATTATTATCTAATGTTCCACAAGAATCCGCACTTAAACGGAAAAAAGCATTACAATACGGTTCACTCATTCATAAGAATGTTATAAAGATCAGGAAAACTTGGAACAAGTAGTTATAACTGTGTTGTACACATTTTTTATTATTTGAGTTGATGCGCCAAGATGATTTCCAGGAATGAAAATTTTCTCTACCTCATCCTCTGATAGATGAGAGGAAATTTTTTGGTCATTCTTTACTGCATCCCTAAAGTCTGTACCATCCTCCGAAGAGGTAAACGCAATTCGCTGAATATCCCTATATGCATCAAACCTTGGTACTCCTTTCTTTATGAGTGCATCAAGTACAAATTCTGCAAAAATTTGCCCGCGAGTGAAGTCAAGATTTTGAGTTATCGCGTCTTCATTGACATGAAGTTCATTTAAAATTTTTATCATCGTCTCCAACATTTCATCTAGTAGTATTGAGCTTGTTGGAAGTATGAATCTCTCATTTGCAGAATTGGAAAGATCTCTTTCATGCCAAAGAGGAATATTCTCAAATGCTACAGAAATTTGGCTTCGTAAAAGCTTTGAAAGTGAGGTAACACGCTCACTCTTTATAGGATTTCTCTTAACGGGAACTGCACTACTTCCAATCTGACCTTTTCGAAAAGATTCCGAAACCTCTGCTATCTCGGTTCTTTGAAGATTGCGTATTTCTATTGCTATTTTCTCAAGCGTAGCCCCTGTCAAAGCCATACAAAAAACGTATTCCGCATATCTCTCGCGAGGAACTATCTGTGTAGCAACATCTGCAGGAAATAGAGAAAGTTTCTTTGCTACCCTCTTTTGAACTTCTAGGGCTTTAGAACCCATCATAGAACCAGTGCCTACCACGCCCAGTGTTTTACATATCATTACACGTTTTTTAGACTCCTCAATTCTCTCAACATTTTTTGACATCTCAAGTGCCCAATTTGCAAATTTTAAACCAAATGATATGATACTTGTATGCTGGCCATGAGTTCTTCCTACCGCAGGAACTTCTTTGTATTTTACAGCTAGTCTCGATAATATCAACGCTAACTTTGCAACTTTTGGTTCTACAATGCGAAGTGCATCACGAATTTGCAAAGAATTACTGGTATCTACTAAATCATTACTTGTTAAACCATAGTGTATCCATGGTCTTGCTGAAGACTTGCATATTTCACTTAGTGCTTCTACTAACGCTGCGGTGTCATGATCGCTTTTTGCTTCTAATTGTTTTACCCTGCTAACAGTAATTTTTCCAGATCTTGCCATTGATACAATGTTTTGGGCAGCACTTTTCGGTATAATTCCAATTTCTGATTGTGACTGGGCTACGACTGCTTCTATTTCTAACTGATATGTAATTTTCTTCTGATCATCAAAGATTTCCTTCATCTGTTTTGTTCCATACCTACCAGAGTCAATAGGCAGTATTGGCATAACTGAGATGGATTATTCTAGGAAAATAAATCTACTTGATTTAGATTATGCGGTATGAAATAACACTACTTTTTTATACTGTTGTTCTAAGCAGAGATATGACTTACGTTAAGAGAGAAAGGAAAATTTTGACTGATAATAAAGGCAGCAATCTTAACGACCAGAAATACGATATCTTGCCTTTAGATGGAAAAAAGTTACATGATTTGTATAGGCATACTACAAAACTGATAAAATAATAATCCAAATTATTTGTATTACTCATGATTTAAATTGTGTAGAGATTCCTTTTTTCGCAGAAAGAAATGGGTTCACTGATTCCACAAAAAATAGGAAACATGGAATATCGCATAGAAGCAGATTCTTCTCGAGGAATGAAAGTTCCAGTCACAATATACGCTGATCAAGAATTACTACAAAAGATGTTAACTGATAGAACAATTACACAAGCTGTAAATGTTTCGACTCTTCCAGGGGTTCAAAAACATGTTGTAGTCTTGCCAGATGGTCATGAAGGATATGGATTTCCTGTTGGTGGCATTGCAGCTATGGACGCAGAGGAGGGAATGATTAGCCCTGGTGGAGTGGGTTATGACATTAACTGTGGTGTTAGGCTTATCAAAACAAATCTTAACGAAAAAGATGTGAGGCCAAGACTTAGAGATTTGGTAACAGAACTATTCAAATCAATTCCGTCGGGTGTTGGTTCAAAAGGAGCAGTAAAACTTAGCTCGTCTGATCTGGATGAAGTACTTGTAAAGGGAGTACAATGGGCAGTTAACCATGGTTATGGATTCAAAGATGATGTGGATGTGTGTGAAGAAAATGGACAAATAAAAAATGCAGATCCAAGTAAAGTATCACCAACGGCACGCAAGCGTGGCGCTCCTCAACTGGGAAGCCTTGGTTCTGGCAATCACTTTCTAGAAGTTCAACGAGTGGAACAAATTCATGATAAAGAAGCAGCCAATAGAATGGGTATTTACAACGAAGGACAAATTACTGTCTTAATTCACTGTGGTTCTCGAGGATTTGGGCATCAAGTATGCAGTGACTATCTAAGAATATCCGAACAAGCGCTTCAAAAATACAAGATCAATCTAATAGATAGGGAACTTGCATGCGTCCCAAATTCATCAGAAGAAGGTGAGTCATACAGGAAAGCAATGTTCGCTGCATTAAATTTTGCATGGAGTAACAGACAGATGATTACTCACTGGACTAGAAAGGCTTTCGAAAGGATTTTCAAGCAAACTGAATCCGAACTTGATATGAAACTAATCTACGATGTAGCTCACAATATAGCAAAGATAGAAAAACACAATATAGATGGTCATCTAAAATCAGTAGTTGTTCATAGAAAGGGAGCAACAAGAGCTTTTCCAAAAGGAAGAGAAGAAATACCACAAAAATATCGAGACCTAGGACAACCCGTTTTTATACCAGGGTCAATGGGAACTGCAAGTTGGATTCTTTTGGGAAAACCTGGTTCAATGGATCTAAGCTTTGGTTCTACAGCACATGGTGCAGGTAGAATGATGTCCAGATCCGCCGCAAGGCGTAGCTTCACCGAAAATCAAGTACAAAAATCATTGAGTGATAAAGGGATTTTCATCAAAGCTCTTACAAGAGAGGGTGTGGTAGAAGAAACACCAGAGGCGTACAAGAACGTGGATGCTGTAGCCAACGTTTCACATGATCTAGGAATAGCAACAAAAGTGGTTAAGCTTGTACCAATTGGAGTAATCAAGGGATGAGCGAAGAAGACAAGGAATTAGAGCTTTTGAAGGCCAAAAGACTTCGTGAAATGCAAGAAAACCTCTCTCAAAAACAAAGATCTGAGAAACCAACGGAAATTCCTACAACATCATCTCCAAGAGAAGTGGTCATAAAACAACTTGGGTACAGAGGCCTTGAAGTCTTAGAAAATGCAGAGGCCCAATTTCCAGAAGAGACTAAACTTGTAATATCTAAACTTGCAGAGCTTATTCAAACAAGAGAAATTACTGAAATAATCGACGGTGGTAAATTATTAACACTTTTTCGTTCTTTAGGAATTAGAGTGCGTGTACGAACCACCATAAATATTGAACAGGATGGAAAGATGGTATCTTGGTCCGATAAACTAAAGGGCATTGGAAACAAGGAATCCCAATAGACATGCAAATTCCTAACAAGTATATTAAGTGCACAAGCAATTTTTTTTCTGATGCAATTAGATAACGATAAGGTGCAATTTAGCTTGACTGTTTGTAATGAGGATTTTTTTTTATGAATGGTAGGGCAACCATTCTTGAAATTGCAACAACCAAATATGAAACCGATAGAGAACTTGTTACCTCGGCTATGGATAATCTGCAAACTCTTTGCGGTGTGAAAGACGGCTTCCTAATCAGTAATCCGATGGAAAGGTTTGGTTGGGCATTTTTTAAAATATTAGTGAAAAATGAATTATTGTCTGCCATTCAGTTGAAACTTGGAGATCAAGTTACTCATTCCAAAGGAAAAAAACCAGAAGAAAAATTTGTAAGTTTCATGACAAATTTTTTTGAACACAAAAATGCAAAAGTAAAAGTAAAGTTGATTGAAGATTAAACTCTTCTTCCTCTTTTACCGCCTTTCTTTCTAGTTGTATCATGTGGAATGGGAGTTACGTCATCAATTCTTCCAATCTTAAAGCCGCCTCTAGCTAATGCTCTTATTGCTGCCTGTGCGCCAGGTCCTGGAACTCGCGAACCTACTCCCCCAACGGCTCTTACTCGTATGTGGAGCCCAGTGAAACCCTTGTCATGAGCAGCTTCTACTACTGCGGCGGTTGATTTCATAGCTGCATAAGGAGAAGATTCGTATCTATCAGCATTAACATGTCTTCCTCCAGAACTGATTGCAACGGTTTCCGCTCCTGACAAGTCAGTTATGTGCACAATCGTATTGTTGTAACTACTGTAAATGTGAGCTACACCCCATTTTTCCTTAGCTTCTTGTTCAGACAACATTTCAAAACTCTTTAACGGGTTTAAAAAACATTAGGATTTAAGATGAGTCCAACCACACCTTTTCACAATTCTATCTGCATTTTCCTTTACCTGTACAACTTTTGTACCACTTGTAACATGGCCTATTTCATATAGCTGTATCTTCAATCTTTTCGCAAAGCTCCTTACTTTTTGCAAATTTTTGGGTGGTACTGTAGCAACAATTTCATATTCTTCTCCTCCACAAAATACAATGTCGTATAGACTGATTTTATTTTCCTTTGCAAAACGGACTATATCGTTCTCTATAGGAAGATTAGTTATTACAAATCGTTTTTGACTCTGTTTGCTCATATCATTTAGTGTTATAGAAAGCCCATCACTTGAATCCATAGAGGATGAAAAATATTTTGCTGCTTTCAAGCCAAATTCCAGTCTAGGAGTTGGCTTGACAACCTTTTCTTTGCATTTCTTTGCGAACCTACCATTAGCAGACGCCTTACCTGATATGATTTTCAGACCTGCAGAACAGTAACCAAAAGGACCAGATGTCACTATGATGTCTCCTATTTTTGCACCTCCTCTAGTGGGCATCTTTTTTCCTACTCCTAACATAGAAACTTCGATGATAATCTCTTTGCCTTCATTTATGTCGCCACCAACTATCTGAACGCCAAACTCTATAGATGATCTTGCAAAACCCTCTGCCAACTCTCTTATTTTATTTACATTGTATCCTCTAGGTATTGCTAAGGCAATTGTTGCATAGACTGGTTTGATTCCTTTACATGAAAAATCACTTACACACGCAGCTAGACTTTTTCTCGATATATCTTGTAATCTCATACTTGGAGGAACATCTGTACTTTGAACTAGCATGTCAGATTTTATAGCAACGGTGGTATTGGCAAGTTTTAGTATTTCTAAATCTTCAGCAACAAATCTTGATTTCTTTCCAAACCGCCGTTGAAACAACCTAATAATTTCTACTTCGTCTGGCTTCTTCATAGCTCTGTTTAACCAATTTAGAAACTTGTTTCTCGACAGATTTCACTTTATTCAAACTGTTGGATTCTGCTGATATTCTTAGAATATGTTCAGTATTTGATTGTCTGACAAGTGCCCAACTGTCTTCATCTATTATACACTTGATACCATCTATTGTTATTATTTCGCTAAATTGTTTTTTCATTTTTTTAGATAAACTCTCCATTGTTTTTTTATGAAATTGGGTTGCAACGTTAACTTTGGTTCGTCGTTGAAAATATCCTTCCATGAATTGTATTATGTCATTAAATTGTCTAGTTCCCATCATTGATGCTATGAGTCCACTTGTAAGTAAACCATCTCTGCACATGTTAAATTTTGGTAAAATGAATCCTGCGCTACTTCCCTCTCCTCCAGCTTGAGAATTTGTCTTTAGCATTAAATCTACAACATTGGCTTCCCCAACTTTTGATCTCTTAACCTGTCCTCCTTCTCCAACGATAAATTTCTCAACTGCAACGCTGGTGTCTATGCTCAGAACAAATTTTTTGTATCGCATTTCAAGAACCTTCGCGATTCCTAAGCCTAAAGTTATGTCAGGGGGTTGCTTTTTACCGTCTTTTACGACCACAAGCCTGTCTCCATCCAAATCAAAAGCAAATCCAACATCAGATCTTTTTGATGCTTGTACTAGGTCTAACAATTTGTCATATGTTGGGTCAGGACCGCGAGAAGATTTACCAGGGTTTCCATTTATTATTTTAACATGACATCTTAATCTTTTGAGCAATCGCGGTGCTACTTTGAAAGCAGCACCACCTCCCACATCAACAGAAATTCTTGGCGCTCCTTTCACATTTCCGATTAAATCTACTGTCTTGTTTATGTAGTCTGAATCGGCTTCTAATTCAGTACCAATTTTCTCTTTTGAAAAAGGTTTTTCTTTGTTCATATATTCTAATTCATATTCGTTAATACCTCTGCCGTTCACAATGAACTTTAGTCCATTCCATTCCAATGGATTATGAGACGATGTTATGATTAGACCGGCACCATACTTTCTTGATTCTTTGAATACTACTGGCGTGGGCGCTACCCCTAATTTGTAAACCGTTATACCTCTTTCCATAAAGGAAGCAATTGCCATATTGGCCAGAATGTTGCTTGATGGTCTAGTATCACATCCTACAATACATTTTTTTGATTTAATGAGACGTGAAAAATTTCTACAATAGTAAACAACGTCATTGAGATTAAGATCATTTCCAAAAATTCCACGAACTCCAGAAATTGATACCTTCAATGAATCCAAAGTACAAAGGCTTTTTATAAACTCTGATGACATTGCGAACTAATGCCTCGATAGCTCAGCCTGGTAGAGCGAACGCCTCGTAAGCGTTAGGCCGCGGGATCGAATCCCGCTCGAGGCTTATCTCAAATTACATGTATCCAAAATAATTTTAATCAGTGAATTATACAATCTTCCGAGATTCAGAATCTTTCGTTATCATCATTTGTTCATCAAGACTTTCTATGTCAAGTTCAAGTTCTTTTGCAAGTCCCTTCCACCACGAAGAAATTTCTGTCACGTCTACTCCCCACTGTCATAAACCAATCCACACCTTTATAGATCTGTCGGTTATTTTATGACCGCAATATAAAATCAAATTGCGATTTAGATTTTGGCGATTAGTGCTTTATTGCAGAATTTGAATTTCTAGCCTAATACAATATTAGTTTTCATGTTTTGAGAATTTGAACTGAAATACAGAAAAGAAATTCTGATACTATAGTTCCAATCCAAACGAGTCTGCAAGGCTCTGGAATTTTCCATATGATTCCAAGTATTGCTTTCCTTTTGGAGTGATAACAAAGGTATTCTTCCCATCAAATTCGATCTTGTTTATAAGACCTGCTCCAGTAAGATTTTCAATAAATTTCGAAAGTCTTGAATGCGATAAATTAGCCTTTGTTAAAAGTGCTGTTACATTAATTCCGCTAATTCCACTTTCCTCAGTGACAGTAAGTAAATCCTTTACTATTTGCATGCTAGTCCTATATGTAACCATCTTCAGTGGGTAATATCGGCTGGTGATATAAGGGTATTACTCTTTATTGTTCTCGTACAGACAACATCTCAATGATCATTTGGAAGGGATTTTATGGCTTTTTAGCACCTAAATAATGTTGGATTTTTCCTGTGTAGAAGGATGTTCTAAATGCTGTGTAGAAAGGGAGTATTATCCAAAAATGGAATTTGGCAAAGTGGGTGTGTTAATACTATCTGAGGAAAAAGATAAAATCAATCTTCTAGCAGAAAAACATCGTACTAAAATCACGATTCTACCTAGGATAGGTATATCATACAAAAAATCTATTCAACCTGATCATACAATCGCTTATCAGCTAATGGGAATAGAACCAAACGGTAACACCTGTCCATTTCTTGATACAGATAGCAACGAACGATCTCCTCATGGAGGGTATAAATGTAAAATATATGAAGATAGACCGTTTGCTTGTCGCGCCTACCCTGTAATTGAAAGTTCTCCAGTTACTCTGGACACAAAATGCAAATTTTGTGAAGCTTGCAGTACTCCTTCCGGTAACATAAATTCTGAGCTAGAATCTTTACTTAAAATCAAAGTAAAAATGAAAACTACTGCTCCCTACATATGGAGATATGCTACCGGAATCGGTGACAAAGAAAATATAGACAAGATAAAGACTGGTTGGTTCCTAGTCTGATTTATTGACTCTTTCATGAGTACCTGGATAATATTCAGAAATTTTTTTTGAGTAACACTTGCTGCATAAGGGACCCTTTACATTCCAGGCCTCCATTGAATGGTATACGTGATCTAAAGGACTGTTACATAAAGAACATGTTTGTACTTCTACCAATTAATTACAACTCGTCATTTTTCGTTATAAAAAGCATGTTAAATACTAGCAAATATACGATAACATGGCGGTAGAATGGATGGCTAGATGCGGACCTCCTGCAAGAGACCTGTCGGTCACCCTTCTGCCGCAAATCTAAATTGAAATCTAAAAAAGATCTTTCACTAATGTTTGGATATTATCAATTTCTTCTTCTTCGTGTTTTACCTTCTTCTCAATAACGCGAATCATAGAATCTTGCCATACGTGATGAGAGAAAAAATTATGATAAGTATTTGCCGCCATCATCTCATCGTCAACCACAGTATCTTCTAGAAATTTCGTTACAACCGTATCAGTAAGCTTTAGAATTCTTTGATTTAATTTAACACTCTTGAATATTGGTTCTAATTTTGAGATATCCTCCTTGAAATCGCCTTGTGTAAGTAAAATCTTTTCATGAAGAATCTTGAAATAGACAGCAACAAAAAATAGAGTAGCATATCTCTTAGTTTTATGACCTCCCTTCTTGCCATAGTTCAGAACTACCTTAGCATATTCTTTCACAAGATATGGATATAGAAGAAGTCTATAATCATCTTTCAATTTCTCATTGAATACTTCATCATACTTACTTCCCCTTGGTAGAAACTGAGCTGGTGAACTGTATGCTTCGGTAGGGCGTTGTTCTATTCCAGCAACAAATGCTTGAATCGCATCTTTTGCTACTATTGCTCTTTTGTGATTATCTGGCAAATATCTATTGTAAAGCTGTTCACCCACAAACTCGCTTTGTTGAGATTTTGTCTTACTATCAAATGAACCTGCTTGAATCTCATAAAAATAATGAAGATTTTCCATCTGAGATTTGATAGATTTATGAAAATCCATTAAAGAAACCAGATCTTTTCCTCTAACCGCATTCTGAGAATTTCTGTACTTTGTAATGTTATTTTGGTCACGCTCATCAGCGGCTTTAATGATTGTTACGGTTATACTTCCATCCAGATTATGTGTGCGTTTGGCATGATCCAGTACTGAGTTTGACGTCTGTGCACCATTGACTATTTGGGGAGAATATAGCATTATTGAACTATCCTCTAATTCCTCAAAATCACTTACTACAATCGTTATTCCGTTATTGTAATAAAAAAATTTATGAGGTAATTCTTGCAAAGTTTCTCGTAGCCCTTTATTTACAGTCGTCTTGAATTGCATCCACTGTCTAATGTTGGATTCAAAAACATAATCTCTATTCTTGGTAACAAAATTAGTAAGTTCTCTAAGCTTTAGAATCCCAAGTAATGTATTCTGATATCTAAGTTTACATTCTAATCTAATTGATGCTTTTTTACCTGCAGCCGGTTTCTTTATTCGATCCCAGAGTTTTTGTATGATTACATCGATATCATATACCTCAATAGAATCATAATCATCATTTTCCACTTTTTGGTCTGTAACATATACACATTCAATTTTGAGATTTTTTTCCAAAATTTGAGTGACTAGATGAGCAAGTTCTGGACGCATTTTTGAAATATCCCTACTTGGGAGTCGCTTAGCATCTTCTCTGAATTTTGTTATGGCTTCTATAGAATGGGAACTCCCATATTTGGATTGAAAAAGATAGATTTTATCCTCCGAAAAGTCTACTGGTAGATAAGCATCAATTCCTAGATCGTTTGGTCCATCAATTATAGCATCAGTTGCATCATCTTCTGTTGCCTCAAATACTCGTGTCAATACCCATTGCAAAAAGTTATGTCCTTTCTCAATTTCATTTTGAGCGCTTTCCACATATTCTCTGATACTGACCCTGATATTTTCCGCAAATCCTTCTAGGGGTTGTCCATTAGAATTTTGTTGAAAAAAAGGTCTGGCACCTGGTATGTATTCTAATAATCCATTGCCTCTTTCTGCCAAGTTGATTTGATTACATACCTGTCTTTTAGAAAAGTTGGTTATTATGATATAATCAAGGTGAGGAAGGGATTCGAACCCCTATAGATTCGCTCTGCAGGCGAACGCATAACCACTCTGCCACCTCACCGCGATCAAAAAAGTTTCCAATGAGCAATTAAATGTTTTAGATTAGAATTTTGCAAACTGCTTTGAAGCCAATCTGATATCTTCTGCTTTGATCGTTTTTCTACCTGCATGACCTGACATTTCTACCGCATTTTTGGCAATAGAGCTTCCTATTTCTTCCAATATTCTTCGTAGCTCGTTGGCAGATTCATCACTTACACGTTCAGCTCCAGCCTTTTTCAAAATTCTATACATTACGGAAAGACCGAATTCAGACGTTGTCATATTTCTAATTTTATGAGCCCATCATAAAAGACATTGAGTAGAAAAAAACTATTGCAGGGATCGATTTATACACACTATTCCGTGTTAAAGTATGATCTATCATGAATTGGCTTACTGATGTCCACATTCATCTTTCTGATAGCGAATTTGCATCAGATATGTATCATATACTGACCGCCATGGACAAGATGAAAATAAGAGCGTGTTGTGTTTCAGTAGACTATGCAAGCTCAATATCAACAATAGAATTGAGTAAAAAAAGCCCGTTGGTTATGCCATTTGTTGGTCTTCATCCTGAAATGGCAGATGGTGATCTAGACCCAATGATAAAATTCATTGAAAACAATACAAAACAAATTGCAGGAATAGGTGAAATTGGACTTGATAGAACATACATTTCAGATAATATAGGTTATAATAGACAGCTTTTAGTTTTCGATAAAATGCTTTCAAAAGCTGAGAAATTAGGCAAACCAGTATCTATTCATTCTAGAAGAACGCTTGATGAAATATTCAGTATACTCACGTCATATTCTCTTAGAGGAGTTTTGCTTCACTGGTTTGCGGGAAACAAAAAGCAGCTAAATAGGGCAATGGACATGGGCTACTTTGTTTCTTACGGACCTGCAACGATTTACTCCCATGATAAACAGGTTCTTTTATCTCAGACTGATCTTAGTAAAATTTTACTAGAGACTGATGGTCCTGTAAGATTCTCAAGATGCTTTGGGCTAAAGAATGCGCAGATAACTTTTCTTCCTAGTGTTCTTTTTTCTGTGTCTAACATTCTTCACAAACCTTATGATGAAATGCTAGCCATTACGGAAGCGAACTCAAATTCATATCTAGGTGTATAGGTATAAAAAACCCCTTTACTATTCGAGAATGTGAATAGAATAAGACGAATTTCCAAAGAATTATTATCTTCTCATCGGGGAGAATTTGGAACTGATTTTCATGACAACAAGAAGATATTAGATGAAGTAGCAATAATTAGATCCAAGGGACTTAAAAACGAAATAGCAGGTTACATAACCTCCTATCTCAGAAGAGAACTTGAGGAGCAAAAAGAAAAAGAATCTGAAGCTATAACACAAACTAAATCTATCAATGATACTGAAATGGAAGAACAAATACTAAACTAACTTTTGTCGTGCATTAAATCAAAAATTCTACATAAAACAACCTTTTGTTTTAAATATGATAACAATAAAATTTCTAGGAGGAACAAAAAAATCATTTGCATGTGACAGTCTAACTATTGAAAGCGATTCCATGTCGGTCTCAGACCTACTTAATTATCTACAGAAAATTCATCCTAAAAATCTTAGTCCTTTTGATGTAAAAAATATTCTTATTGCGGTAAATGGAATAGATTCATCTGCATTACAAGACAAGAATACAAATCTTAAGGATGGAGATATAATAACAATAATACCGCTAGTTCATGGGGGAGAATGAATTGAATAGAAAGCGGTTTGTCATTGTTGATACAAACGTGGAACTAATGAAAGTAAAAAAAACTCAAGATGATCCAGTTAGATTCCTTGAACTTTTACGTAGAAAATACCCAAACTTGGTAATACAAGGAATTCTATCTAATTATATCCTTGATCTCAAACATGTGCAAAAGATTCTCACTTTATCACTTGAAGCAAAAAAAGCCGGAGAATTATTGTCTAATAAAATAGAGACTGATATTATAATGAGATTTGCATGTACTAGACAGATAAGTGACGCTATTACCAAGGTAGGCTTACAGAAAGGCGCAGATTACGTATTAATCGTTGTTGGAAATCGATCTTCAATAAATAATCTCTTCAGAGAAATCGAACACATGCTGCTAATTCACTGGACATTTGCAGGCAACACAAAGTTTATCCAAAAGGAATTTTCGATAACTAGAAAAGCACTTGATTCTGTTATATCTGCCGCTCCTCTAAAAGACATACTGACTGAAAAATCTGCGGTTTTAATCCGTTAAATCACGTTTCAGCTTTAATGTGCTTACTATGTCATTTTCTCTGAGTACAGCTGTGCCGGTAGTTTTGCCAAGAATCTCAACAATTACATTCCAATCAAATTTTTCTAATGATACTTTATTTTGAATATTCTTTGCTATAGAATCTATCACGTCTTTAGAAGACAAATTTGAACCTCTCTTTTCAATAGTTATTCTGTATGTGTCATTGGGCTGCATTACATTGACACGGTTTTGTACAGATCTTACTATATTCCTAATATTTGTTTCAGTAGTCTCTTGAATTGGTATAAATCTATGACAAAATCTAATACACCACGGCTCGTCAAGAATTTTCTTTTTAATTTCATTTACAACAGCGAGCGAATCAAGTATTGTAGTTACGGTAATGATTCCTGAAAAAGAAGAGGTCTCTATTGTAGGTGAACTGTCACCTAAATTGTAGAGAATTTTTAAGATCTCATTGGAGGCCTCTTCTTCAAGACTACGACTACAAGTAACAATTAGATTCACAATATGCTCCTTAACTCCTTCTCTTTTACTTTGCCTTCTCGTATTATCTCTAATCGGTTATCAATAACTTCAACAATAGTAGATTCTACAGAATCAGAAATCTTCCCGCCATCAAGAAGAACGTCATAACCGGAAATTTTATTGGGTATCTCACGTGAATCTATGAGAGGCGGAGAACCAGAAATATTTGCACTAGTTCCAACTAATAGTTTGCATTCCTTAAGGAGTGATAATAGACAGGAGTGATTCGGAACCCTTACAGCAATTTTGCCTTTCAGGTTCAACGAATTTGCAATTTTTCCTTTTTTTACCTGTAGAATCAATGTCAAGGCTCCTGGCCAGAACTTGTTTGCTATTTTTTCTGACACAGAATCAAAAAAGGCGATCTTCCCGATCTCTTCTTTCGAATAACCTAGAACTGGAAATGGTTTTGATTTTTCCCTGCCTTTTAACTTGTATATTGTTCTAACTGCTTCATCATTATATGGGTCACAACCTATGCCATACACGGTATCAGTGGGAATCACAACTATCCCGCCTTTCTTTATTATCTGTAATGCCACCTTGATTCCTTCTTCATTACACTGTACGATCACAGGTCTCTTTGATGAAACCTAGTAAATTATCTTTTTATAAAAATGATATAAGATTGAATAGTGTACTAAAATAATGGATGAAGAAATATCTCAATGTAGATGTCCGCCTGGAGGAAAGGCCTACACGAATGAAGATGGCATGAATATCTGTGTTACGTGTGGCGGCTGGATAGAAACATCTACGTAGGAACAGATAATGCCTATCTGTAAACTATGTAAATCATTTATAGGAATAATCGTTCGTAATTAGTATGTCTGACGAATTCGAGAACGACTTCGAGGATGACCTTGACGACGAGGAAAATGAGGATGACGAAGTTGAAGACGATGACGATTAGTTAAATTCTCAGTCCAAAGGAATCAGCAAACTCTCGAAACCCGCGATAGGCTTGCAAAAATTCTCGTCCTCTTTCGCTGATTCTATATTTACACGCCCTCTCTGATGTTGTTTGCTCTAAAAGTCCTTGCTGTACTAATGTTTCCAAAATTTTTGAGAGTCTACTATAAGAAACATTTGCTTTTCGTATGAGATAGGTTACACTTGCTCCTGATTCATCAGGAACTTCATCTCTAGTTGTAGCAAGTATGTCCCCTATTATACTCATATGTGTTCTATATGTTGCCGCCAAACCTTACCCCTCTCAGAGGCACTTGAGAAATAGGTACGAATAGAGCGCCTAATCCAGCTATTTTCGTAGAAATTGAAATAAAGTAAAGGACTGACTGTGGGAAGACGACAGAATACCAACCAAGAAATTCACCCATGGCTAGCAGACCTAGACCTGTTGCTACAAAAATAGTGCTCTTCTTCCTGTTTTCCATGTATGACATTATGGTCTCAATTGTCCCATATACCAATAGGATAAAAGAAATTGACCTTATAATATGCTCAATTGAATTGCCCGGGATAATGAAGAGTGGCATTATTATTGATTTAAAATATCTTGATTTTGGAAAGAAGGACTTTATGCCATGAGAAAATGCAATGAAAAAGTATCCTATAGTTTGGATTCCTATTCCAAGTGTTTGAATCCACATATCGACCTTTACGTAATTTAGTACAAGTGATTCTACAAGATATCCAAAACCAACTACGCCAAATCCTATGCCAATCGAAAAAAAGGCAATATTTAATCTAAATAATGTTGGGCTACCTGTATTTTTGAATCCAACATATGCAAAAATTCCTAACAAGAGACCAACCAAAAAACCCAATAGGTTAAGAGCTGTTTCGAATGCAAATTCCAATTATGTGCACTAGCCTTTAAAATTAATTAAGTCTTGCAGTAGATTTTTTTCTACCATTCATCAAGAGTTCCAGATGCAGTTCCTTCGTTATCGCTTGCATAATCGCCTAAAATATCCGAATATCTAGCGTCCTTATAGGCTATAAATTTCACATATTCCCCATACGTCATATCAAGAGAACAATGCGAACATTTAACATACGAAAAATCATCCCCGAGTTCAGCTACTTCTTCGCAGCGAGGACATTTTACTTTCATATAATATATTGTACTTTAATCCTAATATCTCTTCTTAAAAGAATAAATTGCATTATTCTACTTGACTTGCTATGACAAGAGTCTGCACAAAATGTAAGAAAGAAATTCCAGATGGAGCTGATCTCGATCCCATAGCTTCTTTTTATCCTTGCTGCAATGAATGTTGGTCTGAGTGGAAACAATATAGGGTCATGGTTATGAACGAAATGAAACTTGATATGTCTATGCCAGATCACAGGAAGTTACTAAAGAAATACGAAAAAGTATTTGTTGGCGTTATGACTCCAGAAGGCGATGTTGTAAATTTTGCAGATGAAAATCAAAGAAAACCCGATGCGCCTATCTAAATTCCTATTTCCTTTTTAGCCTTCTCAGGAATGATTAGACGAACTTTCTTTCTAGACATCTCATCAAGAGATATTATTATTTTTCTAATATTACTTGATAGTATGACCTTTTGTTCCTGAGATAGCGACATATAAATTTCCAAAATTCCATCTAGATTGAACAACACCAAATTTTCAGGATGATTCACTATCTCAATAATGTACATTGAAAACATTATTGTTCTCTGCTCTTCAGAAAAATTACATAAGATTTCAAGCCATGTCTTGAACAAGGTTGAGAATTTATCAAATTGTATAGTAGGTCCAACATGCAACGCATTGTTTATGATCTCTTTTTTATCTTCTTGCGACATTGAAAAAAATTCTAATAATCTTTTTTTTAAGATAGGCTTTCTTAGAAATTCTGGAAGACCTGCCAAATTCACTATGATATTTCCTGCGTAATTTGGTTCTGACATAAAACCTGGAACGATCTTTCTACACTAAAATTGTATTGCTAAGATTTGGCTTAAATATCTCCGCTTACGCTCTCCCTGTATGCCTTCTATGGTTACTGTTGGAGGTTTTTACGGTGATGAAGGTAAAGGAAAAATAGTTTCTTACCTTGCGATGAAAGATAATCCCTCAATAGCTGTAAGAGGTGGTGTAGGTCCTAACGCTGGTCATACTATAGAACATAATAACAAAAAATACAAAGTAAGAATGCTTCCTAGTGCATTTTTGAATCCTAACACAAGACTATTGATAGGACCAGGAGTAGTTGTAAGTATAGACGTATTACTAAAGGAGATCGAGGAATTCGGAGTAAAGGATAGATCTTATGTGGATTATCAATGCGGTATAATCGAAGAGTCTCATAAGAAAGTTGACTCTGAAGGAAGATTAAAGGAATCTATTGGCAGTACTGGCACAGGAACAGGTCCTGCTAACGCAGATAGGGCAATGAGAACATTAAAACTCGCAAAGGATGTGGAGTCCTTGGCACTATATCTCGATGACATTCCTAATGCAATAAGTTTTGCTCTTGAGAGAAAAGAAAAAGTTCTCGTAGAAGGCACACAAGGAACATTTCTCTCACTTTGGCATGGCACATATCCATACGTAACGTCAAAAGATGTTACCGCGTCAGGTATATGCGCTGATGTTGGGATTGGACCCAAAAATGTTGATGACGTAGTGATTGTTTTTAAATCGTTTGTTACCAGAGTAGGAGGAGGACCTCTAAAAAACGAGATCAGTCAAGAACAAGCAACGATAAAAGGCTGGCAGGAGATTGGGACTGTTACAGGAAGACAAAGACGTGCAGCTGATTTTGATTTCGAGCTTGCTAAAAGAGCAATTATGTTAAATAGCGCAACTCAAATTGCACTCACTAAAATAGACGTTGTATTTCCAGAGTGTGCGCATATGCAGTCATTCTCTGATCTTAGTTCTCCTGCAAAATATTTTATAAAAACTATCGAAGATCAACTGAAAGTGCCAGTAACTCTGATTGGTACTGGCCCAGATGTTAATGATATAATAGATAGAAGAGAAGACAAGTAAACGACTACTTTTAATGTGGTTTATCTCGGATGAAATCTATGATCAAGTTTCCATATTACATAGAAGTCCACGATCTTACGGAATTTTCAAGACTTGTCTGTGCTTTAGAACGAATTCCACGTACGTCTTTTTCATTTGATTTTGATAAGAAAAATGTCATTTCTGTGCAAATGGATGTCCTCAAAGAACACCCAGTTAACTATTATGTTCCAACTGATAAAATCGGTCATTATCTCTCGTACGAACTGAAAGCGGGCAAAGAAAACTGTGACATTGTAAATACAATAACAAATTCTACCTACCTTTACTCACCAATTGTCAGGGTAAAGTCATTACCAAACACGCTAAAACCAGAAGCTAACTTGGACAAGGATATAGCGTATGAACCACTTGAACTTGAGGATATTACCAGTTTGATAAAACTAAGCTATGGATTCGAGGAATCACCATTCCCCCTCTTTACTTTCTCGGATGCAGGAAGATGGTTTGTAGGATTGTTTATGAACTTTAATGAATCCGATGAGATTTCATATTTCTGTCATGTTAGACTGGATTTTGAACCTACAAAGCCATTCCTCAAGTATTCGAGCAAGGATGGAACTGAACCAACTTTTGTAAATTCTATAAGCGACCATGGCTACTCGTACCTTAAGGTAATAAAGCTAAAAGATAAACATCTTCTAGTCAAACTATGACCAACTTTAGAAAACGAATGAAAGTCTCTTCATCAGGCAAAAGCTTGGTAATTCTTGCAAATGATTTAGATGAAAATAGAGTGGATAAATTGGAAACTCGAACATTGTCTAACATTAAGAATTTGAACAAGCATATTTGCGCCATCAAACTTAATTTTCATTTGATCTTGCCATTAGGTAACAAAAGTCTTGAAAAAATAAATCGCGCTGCACATGATGTAGGTTTACAAACAATTGCAGACTTGAAACTAAATGATATTGGAAGCACAAACAAGATTGCTGTTGAAAGATTGTGGGACTGCGGGTTCGATGCCGTAATAGCTAATCCTATCATGGGATCAGAAAACTTGAGGGAATTAGTTAAATTTGTTCACAAGAGTGACCATGGATTAATAACACTTGTACACATGAGCCACCCTGGGGCAAAGCTTGGTTACGGATTAAGAGTGCAAGATTACACAGGCAACATGCTCATGCTTTACGAATTGTTCTTGAAGTGGTCTTACTCGTTGCGTGTAGATGGAATTGTAGTCGGAGCCACCGTTCCTGAATTGATTGCATCATGTAGAAAAAAAATAAAAGGCAATTGTGAAATTTATTCTCCAGGTGTAGGAACCCAGGGCGGTGATCCTAAAAAAACACTAGATGCAGGAGCCAACTATCTGATTATAGGCAGAACAATTCTTGATTCAAGTAATCCTGTTTATCATGCAAGAAAACTCCAACAACTAACTCTCAAATCCTAAATCCTTGACTTTTTTTAATAAATTCTGAGCACTTTTGTACGTTAGCTTTTGCATGGCATCATTAAACCTAAGCCATGTGAAATTAAGATGCTCATGTGAAAGTTTAACATCGTTTGTGTTCGTACTTGCTAGGAAAAAAACGACTTGTTTGTGAATCAATTCTCCATCTCGTTGATAATGGTATTCTACTTTATCTTCAAAACCATCTACAAATTTAATATCTGATATGCTTGTCTCTTCTTTAACTTCCCGTAGAACTGTTTGTTTTAGTGTTTCACCTTTCTCTATATTCCCTTTCACAAAATCCCAATGACCAGAAGGATAGTTCAAAAGTAAATAGATCTTTCCTGACGCAGACTCTTGGTAAAGAATTGCTCCAGCAGATCTTTCTTCTATCATGATTTATGGAATAACTGAACCTCTCAACTATTTCTTTCTTCTATTTACCCAGTCTACGGCCTCTTTTTTGATATGTTCTTATCGCTCTCATAAGATCTATTTTTCTAAATTCAGGCCAATAGACGTCCATGAAAACAAGTTCACTGTAAGCACTTTGCCACATTAGAAAGCCACTAAGTCGTTTCTCGCCCGAGGTTCTTAATATCATATCGGGAGAAGATTGTGGAAGATGCGAAGTGTAAAGACAAGACTCTATAATCTCTTTATCTATGTCCGGTACATCAAGTGAACCTTCTTTAATTCTAACGGCAATTTTCTTTACTGCATCAACAAGCTCGTTCTGACCTCCATATGCTATTGCTATGTTTAGATAATGATTATCATAGCCTTTTGTCAAAGTTTCAAGATCATTTAGTATTTTTTTTAAAAAATCTGGAAGTATCTCAACTCGTCCGATAGCTTTTATTCGCATACGATTTTTATGTATTCTAGGATCATTGTATAACTTATGTAGCCTCGTGTTTATCAATTCATAAAGATAATGCAATTCTTCATCATCTCTATTCATGTTTTCTGCAGATAGGACATAAAGTGTGATTATTTTGATATTTAGCTCCTCACACCAATCTAACAGCTTTTCTACTGCATCCGCACCACGAAAATGGCCATTGTTTTTGAAAACTAAACTTCTTTTTGCCCACCTTCTATTTCCATCCAAGATTATTGCAATGTGTTTTGGTATGTCTCCACTACGTATTTCTTTTTCAAGCCTTTTTGAATAGATACTGTAAAGGCCTTTGAACTGGAGAGCTTTTTCCTTTATTCCGATAATACTTCGCCACCCTTCTTCCTTCTATATTTGTGGAAGAGCAGTGACGCAGATATCAGTATTGCTGCAAGACCACCTAACAACGGAGGTATTAACGTAAATGGACTCTCATCTTTTATCATTACTGTGGTGAATTGGGATACAATTGGATAAAGAGCAGCAAGTGCTATTATTCTTAGCACATCGGTAATCGATCTTATGCTTCCCTTAAACCAGCTGCTAAGTAATGATCCTCCAAACATACACCCTATTCCCATCCAAAGAAACGGTAACATTCCTGATACGAATAAGCCGACTGTTTGTTTATTCATGACTAGATTCAATATGTTACTAGGATTCGCAGAAGTTATTTCTGGATTTACTGCTGCAAGACCGGCAGTCACTGAAGCTAATATCAAAAGAATTCCAGCTATCAGGGTGAAGATTCTTATGAATCCAGCAGGTGTTGGTTTTGTCCAGTGGGACCACGCTCTGTCAACATCAAAAGCTCTTATGAGAAATGCTCCTCCTAGGATACTAACCAATACTGCAAAAATTTCTCTGGTCATCCCGAGGACAGTTGCTATGCCACCTATTAACAGAAGAATTCCTGGAACTCCCAAAAAGAATTTTGAATATTTTGAATCAAAAGCAATGGCTTTAAGATATCTTCCAAACACTGCATATGAATATTCCACACTTCTGCTTACACGCATAACAACTCTCTTAACTGATACAACAGGTAAAACATTCTGAATTATTGGAATTACGCTTTCGTCATCTTCGCCATCCGATACAATGACAGCACCATTTGCAGAAAATTTTTCTATTATGTTTTTTACTTGAGAAACAATCTTTTCATCACCTTGTACTCCTTTATTTTCTGTACCAGATACTATGGCAACTTCAGCTTGGTATCCTTTGCTTACGAGATCTTCAAATGTTTTTACTGCGGCAAAGATTGAATTTGAATCGGCATCTTCTGGATCTTCTAGTGCCAATCTTTGTGCTGCTTCAATACAGGAATTTCGTCCTACTACGGGTGTAGCGACACCTGCCTTGATTCCAATATCATCATCTCTGTCGACACAAATTACAAGCAATCTACTGCTCTTTCCTTCCATTGGGTCTTTCTGTAAGCTAGTTTCTTTGGCTGACATTATATGGATAAAATTTGCGTTTCCTATTAATTAATGTAATTTATATTTGTTCTAACAACAATTTAAGAAAAAATTGACTTAAATGAGCCTTTTATGGACGTGTCTCATTAGACTTTATAATTAACATATCCGATTCTTTATTTAATGAATCCATTTTTGCAATCTCATCATTTAAACCAACTTGAGACGCGTTATTTTTCATCATTGTTGCCAATGAGATTGACTCTGTTAGGTATTCATCATATTTTTTGAGAGATTCGGCATAGTTGAGGTAGCTCTCTCTCCATTCTGATGATGGATTGCTTTGTATTAATTCGGTTATGAGAGATGTAATCTGTCCTGATGAGGTTTGGGCCTTTACAATAAAATCGTCTGGAGTAGTAGTCTTATCAAGCAAGTCCTTGAGGTCAGATTTCATTTCTGTCGTAATTAATGCATGTCTATCCTTTACACTCTCAAGTTCATTTTTATAGTCAGAGACGATAATGGATGAGCCTCTGTTCTGAGGAACTATCCAGACCGCAAAGCTTGCTGCACCTATAACTATCAATATGATGGCAGTAATAACGACGCCCTTTTTGGATGCCATTTGAATGACTCTTTTTAACGCTTTTAAAAGGATAACTGGATAACAATTTGACAATTCAAAAGGCCAATTTGTTAATTTCTTCAAGTTGGATCCTTTCAACGTAAGAAATATCAACAAATGCTATATTTTTGTAAAAATTCTCCATTGGCTACCTGGAAAGGTCATTGTAAAAATTTAACAGCCTCCAGCGTATAGTAAAATAATTTTTACAGCGCCTTCCTAAATACAACTTCCTTCGTAAAAAGTTGAAATGACTCAAGCATACTGCGTAAAATGCAGGAAAAAAGTCGATATCGCAAATCCAAAAGAAGTTAAGCTAAAGAATGGCCGACCTGCGGTTAAGGGCACATGCCCAAAATGTGGCACTAACGTTTTCCGAATAGGAAAGTCTTAGGAACCACTTTCTTCTTTTTTGAAGTAAATCCATATAGGTAGTATTACTTAGGTTAGTTTAGTTGACAAAAAGCGAATACGAAAAATTGCTAAAAAAGGTACAAGACAAAGTCTCTGAGACAAGGAAAGTCCATACCTCGAGATTTGAACTTCCCAAGGTAGACATCATGTGGCAAGGAAATAGAACGTTTTTTAGAAATTTTCCAGAGTTTCCTAAAATTCTGAGAAGAGATCCTGAAAAGGTTCTCCAATATCTATCAAAGGAATTCGCCACTCCTGCCCAATATGCAGGTGATAAGGCAGTCTTTGTAGGTAAAAAAGAACCGCACGAGTTTACTTCGCTATTGGCAAGATATCTAAAAGAATACGTGGAATGTCCTACTTGCAAAAGCCCCGATACGAAAGTAGAAAGATTAAACAGAGTAACTTTTCTTGTATGTGAAGCTTGTGGAGCCAAATCGTCTATGAAGGGTCAATATGCGTAATGGCGTTTGCTGTAAGAATTGTTAACTATCAACAAAGCAGAATGCTCAATATATGTGACGCTAACCTAGTTGGAAAGACAGTTAAGGAATCTGAATTAACTTTGAATATAAGTAAGAGCTATTTTGCCGAACGGATTGTAGACCAAAACGAAGCAGAAGTTCTACTACGAAAATCAACCATAATTAACATGGTTGGAAAAGAAACAATTGCCCTTTCTGTGGGAATTGGTATAGGCTCTTCAAAAGGTGTAAAAGAAATTGATGGCATTCCATTTCTTTTAGTTTTCAAGTTTTAAAAATACAACAATTATATACGCACTGAACTGATCGTTCACTGAGATTTTGGGTAAACGAAAAGTATTGAGTGAAAGTGAACTAAAAGAAATGAAGCTACCTGAAGAAGGCGAGTTACTTGGAAGAGTAATAAAGCTTCTAGGCAGTGATCACGTTCTGGTAAAATGCGTTGATGATAAAACAAGAATGGGCCGAATCAGAGGAAAGCTAAAACGAAAAATCTGGATTCGTGACAATGACGTTGTAACTATTGCTCCGTGGGATTTTAGAGCAGACGATAGAGGCGATATCACATGGAGATACACACTGTCACAAGTTGACTGGTTAAGGGAACACGATTATCTTCCAAAAGACTTCTAACGTAATCGATTTTACCATGTCAGTTTAATTGATAATATTGGCAGATGGTATTAAAAAAAAATTAGCAAAGAAGATAGATGATAAACTCATTCAGAAAGATAGAGAAAAAAAATCAGAGAAAGAGATCTTTCAAAATAAGGTTCTGGATGAAGTCTTAGACAAATCTGCCATAATGACACTTTCCGGTATGATAAGTGATGGAATCATATCGTATGTGAACGGTGCTGTAGGTTCTGGAAAAGAATCAAAAACATATTGGGCCGTAGATCCCATAGGCAAGGATCTTGCCATAAAAATATACCTAGTTGCAACATCGAACTTTAAAAAAAGAATATCCTATTTGATAGGAGACCCAAGATTTAGTAGAATGAAGAAGAGTACTAGATACATAGTAGAACTTTGGGCACAAAAGGAATTTGCGAACTTGAATCAATGCCTTAAAGCCGGAATACCATGCGTGAAGCCAGTTTCTGTTCAAAAAAATGTTCTTGCAATGGAATTTGTAGGGAAAAACGGCATACCTGCGCCAACCTTGGTTGAGACTGAAGTTGATTACGATGATTACAAAAACTCCATAGGAATTATTTCAGATCTGTTTCTAAAAGCAAAAATAGTTCATGCTGATCTGTCAGAATATAACATCTTTAAAATCGATAAAAAACTAATAGTCTTTGATTTTGGCTCTGCGGTAGATATAAGACATCCTAATGCAAGAGAATTTCTTGAAAGAGATATTAAGAATATAACTAAATTCTTTGTCAAGAGAGGTTTGACAGTAGAAAACCCAATTGATGTGTTTAAGAGGTTAAACAGATGATCTTTGAAAAAACAATTATGATTCCCATAGAAAGAGTTGGAGTTTTAATAGGCAAGTCAGGAAAAATCAAGGCTAAAATAGAAAAAATATGTTCAGTCTCTTTATTTGTCGATGGTCAAACAGGTGAGATTATCATAAGAGGAACAAGTGATGTTGAAAGTATGATGCCATTTAAGGCTGAAGAGATCGTGTTGGCCATAGGACGAGGATTCTCTGCAGAAAAATCCATGCGTCTACTGGAAGGTGAAAACTCTTTACATATAATTGATTTACGTGAATTTGCTGGAAAATCCTCGTCACAAATTGAACGAATAAAAGGTAGAATAATAGGCGAAGGCGGTAGAGTAAGAAAAAATATTGAGGAACTTAGCGGTGCAAGTATATCTGTCTACGGACGTACAGTAACTATAATTGGCGAAGGAAGCCAACTACGTTCTGCTATCAACGCAATCACTTCACTTTCAAGTGGTAGTACACATGGTAAGGTTTACAATTATCTTCAAGATTCCAGAAGAAGACTGAAAATAGAAAAATTACAGCTCTGGGAGGGTGAAAATGTCTTCGAATAAAGAAGTCTTTAGCCAAATTTCTCCTAGTGAGTTTTTTTACAGAAACAGAGACTTGGCAGGTTTTAGCAATCCTACCAGATCTCTTTATACCTCTGTAAGAGAATTCGTAGAAAATGCGTTAGATGCATGTGATCAGAAGCGAACCTTGCCAGACATTCACCTTTCAATAAAAGCAGTGGATTCCGAGCAGGCTGATCCTAAGCATTATGTATTAACAGTAAAAGATAATGGTCCTGGAATAGATCCTAAACACATTCCGCTTGCATTTGGTACAGTTCTATATGGTTCTAAATTTGGCTTGAAGCAAGCTAGGGGGATGTTTGGTCTGGGTGCAACCATGGCCATACTATATGGCCAAATAACCACCAATAAACCAGTGACTGTAAAAAGTTGCGCAGACGAAAAAACTCTTGATGAGTTTGTGATGTTACTTGATATACAAAAAAACAAACCCGTGATCTTAAAACATGCAACAAAGGAAGCAGCTAAAACGGGTCTCTCAGTAAGTATAGTGCTTGAAGGAGATTATTCTAAAGCTGGAACAAAAATCCGAGATTATGTATCTCAAACATCTCTCATCACACCATATGCTTCTATAACATTTGAAGATCCATCAGGTGAAAAATTCCACTATCCAAGAATTGTGAAAGAAATACCACCTCCTCCAACAGTCATCAAACCTCATCCACACGGAGTGGATGTTGAAACACTTCGAAGAATGATCATTGATACACATTATCAGATTCCTACTCTAGACAATAAAATGATAGAAAAAGTTAGAAAAGAATTAGGAATGCTAAAGAAAAACCCCTCTTCTAAGGATATCCTTGACCGGGCAGAGAAGAGATGGTCCGACTTGTCTAGGCCTGTAAGAACAATAATAGCGGTAATGTCATTTCTGAACATTGATTTTGAGGCATTAAGAAAAATAAGAATTGATGATGTTGACATTGCAAACAAGAAAGTTGTCTATTGGGATTTTGGAGAATCGCAATCTCATGCAATAGAACTAGATTCTGAAAGTACTTACTACAAACAGCTTGCCAACACCGTGCAGGGTGAGACACTTACAACGTTCCTAACGAAAAGATTCCAGAGGGTGGGACCTACTACATCAGAAAAATTTTGTGAATTTGCTAAACTCAAGCCTGAGAAAAGAATTGGAAGTATGACAAACGAAGAATTGGTCAGATTGGCTGACGCTTTACAAAAATTCGAAGAATTTCTAGCACCTGACCCTAGTTGTCTAGCACCATTGGGTGAAGAACCTCTTTCTAAAGGAATGATGAAATTTTTCAATCCTGAATTTGCATCTGTAATACAGCGTAGCGCTTCTGCTTACTCAGGATTCCCGTTTATTGTCGAGATGGGGATAGCATATGGGGGAGACATACCACCATCTGGCCTGAAGGTTTACCGATTTGCCAATCGCATTCCACTTCTCTACGATGAAGGAAGTGATGTGGTATTAAAAGTGGTTAATGAAACAGATTGGAGTAGGTACAAGGTGAAAGGCGATCCGCCTATGGTAATCGTGTCGCATATTTGTTCAACGAGAATTCCATATAAAACGGTAGGAAAGGAAAATGTAGCTGACAGACCTGAACTTGAGCGTGAATTAAAAAATGCATTACAGTACCTTGCACGAAAACTTTCAGTTCACATGTCAAGACAAGGAATGGCGGACATGGCAAAAAAGAGAGCTAATCTATACACAAAATACGTGCCGCTTATTGCTCAATTCGCAACTGAATTGTCTGGGAAGAAAAAAGAACCAAATTATAAACAGCTAGTGAGGATGGGAAGTGAAATTGAAGAACAAATCTAAAACTAAAACAGCTGAAACAAGGAAACAAAACCTACTTTCATTCTTGCAAAAACATGGGCTTGGAATCTATGAAGATCTAGATCAGGGAAAATTTCCACAATTTGTGATACCCAGTAGATCTGTTAACAATATAGTTTATGACAAGAAGCTAAGACAGTATATTCTTGGTAGTGCCAGTGCTATTAGAAGCGCTAGAAATATGTCGCAGCTACGTTCCTACACACAGTTGGCGTGGCTTGCTTTTTTTATAAACAGATTGGTAAAGGAGGGCAAGTCATCTACGTTAAGAGATATCTATTATTCATCTCAAGCATTTAGTATAGATTTTGAGGATCAACCAGAATCTGATAATATTATAGTAGATTTAGAAGCAGTTCTTTCAAGTCCGCGTGAAGAATTTCATATCTTTCCAGAGGAAAGAAGTAGTGTTTTTGGAGATTTAACAATAGAATACACTGTTCCAGGGTATGAAGGAAAGCGAGTAAATCTCTCTGATCATCCAGATGGCTATCTAATAGGTCCAAGTCTGAGCAGTGCAGAATTAGTGGATACTAGCGCGGAATTGGTTATTGCAATTGAGAAAGGTGGTCTCTTTACTAGATTCGTAGAAGAAAATGTTCACAAAAAATTCAAAGCTATTATAGTAGACACTGCAGGTCAAGCACCTCGTTCAACAAGAAATCTTTTACGAAGATTAAACAAAGAACTTAGTTTACCAGTAGTTATTCTGGCCGATGGCGACGTGTACGGCGAGCACATTGCAATGGTTATCAAGTCAGGTTCTGCAAATGCTGCCCATTTACGAGAACTAACTGTACCTGATGCCAAGTGGTTGGGAGTATGGGCTACTGATATTGAAAAATACAAACTTCCAACTATTCCAATGACTGAGGCTGACATTAAAAGAATTTATGATTTACAAAAAGATCCAAGATATCAAGAAGGAATTTGGAAGAAACAATTAGAGGTCTTTCTTAAATTAAAAAGAAAAGCGGAACTTGAAGCATTCTCAAAATATGGCCTAACAAATATCACTGACAAGTATTTGCCAGCAAAACTTGAAGAGTCAAAGAGTCTCTAATTTCTTTATTTTTAGTGTCAATACACCATTCTTATATTTGAAATCATGTATGCCCATATCAGGTGTCGTTTCGATTGGAACCTCTTTTGAAAAATGTGCAGACCCTCGTATGTATAAGATACTATCAATTAGTCTGACAGTAACTTGGTCTTCGGGTCCTGGCACTTCTGCAACAAATACTATCTCCTTGTCACCTTTTATGAGATCATAGACCCAATTCTTTGAATCCACTTCTTTCGCTGTGTATTGCTGCTGATTTTCTTTTGTCATTTTCTTAAGAACTGTTACCCAGTAAACCATAATGGCTGCAGTTATTCCTATGAGAATAAAACTAACAAATCCATCTGAGGAGCGTAATGACAAAATGTAGACGACTCCTAAGAACAGTAATACCATTAGAGGAATTATGAAATCAAATGACTTGTCGCTAGAGTACCTACTTTTGTAACTTGTCAATATGTTCTGTATAATCAACCATTTCTCCAAATATAAACACTCGTAGTAATTTATACGAAATTAGTCCAGCAAGAAAATTTATTCAGTTTTCGTTATGGATAATGCAAGAATCTTTGGAACTTACGTAGTTTCCCATCTCTTGAACAGGTTGTGCTCGATACCAAACTGGTCAAGACATTTCCCTACGACGTGATCTAACACATCATTCACATTTTTTGGCTTGTTATAGAATCCAGGCATGGCAGGAAGAATAACAACCCCAATTCGAGCAAGTTTTAACATGTTCTCTAGATGAATACTAGTTAACGGTGTTTCCCTTGGAACTACTACCAGCTTTCGTGATTCTTTTATAGTTACGCCTGCAGCTCGAGCTACAAGGGTTTCCTCATAGCCATTTGCTATGCTAGAAAGAGTTTTCATGCTGCATGGGATAATCATCATGCCATTTGTTTTGTACGTGCCACTTGAAACACTAGCTGCCATATTAGAGTCATCAGAATAATGTTCCGACAAAGATCTTACATATTTGAAATCGTAATCAGTTTCTAAAGAGAGACATTTTTTTGCCCATTCAGTCATGATTAAATGAACATCGATTTTGCATTGTTTTAGTACCTCAAGCATTCTCACGCCGTACAGAATGCCGGAGCTGCCAGTTAGTCCTACTACTAATCTCATAGTAAAACTGCTTGTACACCATATTTAATTTCAGCTATAAATTTAACATCTTTAATTACAAGAAATTTTGTCTGAATAACTGTGAGTATAAACATAGATGTTGTTGAAGAAAAACTTGTTTCAGAACTTAAACTGTCTGCTTTACAAGCAAAGACATTTGTTATAATCGTAAAAAAAGGAAGAATGAGTGCAGATGATATAGCTGATAACCTAAGCATAAAAAAATATAATGCACAACAAATTGAAAAGAGTTCGGTTGATG
>JACXTT010000658.1_pt1 | contig 58877 bp, 52 predicted proteins | sample 9270951 | NCBI WGS metagenome assembly JACXTT01 (sample SAMN15532306, study PRJNA645909) | rock metagenome | isolation source: weathered quartz diorite | place: Puerto Rico | collected 2017-06-21
CCGCGCAGCGAAACGCCCGAGGCGCCGCCGGCAAACGCGCGGTTGAAGCCCTGGTTCAGGGTGCCTTGACCGTTGGCGGTGATGTCGCGCAGCACGTCGGAAATCGAGGTGTAGCCCGAGTTCTTGACGTCGGCCACGGTGATGACCTGTACCGGGCTGGGCGTTTCGGTTTCGGCACGGGGAATGTTCGAGCCCGTCACCACGATACGCTCCAGGGACTGTGCCGGGGCGGGCGCGGTTTGCGCCAAGGCGGAACCCGCCAGCATCGTCGAAACGACACCGACCGCCTGCATCACGGCAAGGGAAGTTGTTTTCATTTTCAGTTTCATCATTGGCTCCAGTAAAGAAAAGTTGCTGCAATTTCGCCATGCGCTCGCTCGTGGCGTGCGCATCGCGAAAAACCTGTCGTACTGCCGGGGTGGTTCATTTGAAGCGGTAGGTGGCTCCCAAGGTGAAGTAGGTGCCCTGATAGTTGGGGAAGTAGGTCTGGTTGACCGGCCGCGCCAACGGGTCCAGCGGGGCGTGCTTGTTGGTGATGTTGCGGGCGGTGAAATTCAGGGTCAGGTTCTTGATGCCGGTGTAGTGCACGTTCAGATCCGCCGTGGTTGCCGCCGGTACTTCGCAAACGCCGGCCGTGCCCAGCAGCGAGGCCTGCGCACAGGAAATACGCGGGTCGCTGGAGACGTGGTAGCCGCGCACATAGTTCTCGGTCAGGCCGTAGGTGAAGTCGCCGTACTCCCACTCGATCAGGAGGCTGCTGCGCGTGCGCGGGATGCGGTAGGCCACGAATTCCAGCAGCGGATCGCCTTCGGCCGTATTGGTTTTCCAGGACTGGAAATAGGTGTTGAACAAATGCGTATTCACCTTCCCGTATTCGCTCAGGTTGAAGCGGAACTGGATGTCGGTGTCGATGCCCCTGATATGGGTTTCGGTGGCGTTGACGAAGGGAATGGAAATCGCCTGTATCGGTCCCGGCAACCCGTCGCCGATGGCCGGTCCGCGGATGATGCGGTTGGCGTATAGCCCGCTGGTGTCACCCTCGTGTGCGAAGATGAGGTTCAGGTCCAGTGTGGTGATTTCGTTGTTGCGGCGGATGTCGAAGTAATCCACCGTCAGCGACGCGTTTTTCACCGGGTCCCAGATAAAGCCGAAGTTGGCGGTCTTGGCCGTTTCCGGCTGCAGGCGGGTATTGCTTTGCAACAGCGCTGCGATGCCGCGCGCACAGTCCGCCTCGGCGCCGGTGATGCAGCGCAGCGGGTCGGTGATCGTGGTGAACGCGGTTACGCTGGAGGGCGAGATTTCGGTCAACGAAGGAGCGCGAAACGCCTTGGCGAAGGAACCGCGCAGGGCCAGCGTGGGCAGGGCCTTCCACTTGAAGCCGAACTTGGGGGTGGTGGAGCGTCCGTAGTCGGAATACTTGTCGGTGCGCACCGCCAGTTGTGTTTCCAGATTGCGCAGGATGGGAATGCTCAGTTCGCCGTAAACCGACACGACGTTGCGCGAGCCTGAGGCAACCGACGCGCCCGCGCCTATCACTTCTCCGGCCGCCTTGGCGGCGTCGGGGGTGGCGCTGCGGGTTTCGCGGCGGTATTCGCCGCCGGCGGCGATGGCCAGCATGCCGCCCGGCAGGGGCAACAGCTCCGAGCTGCCTTTCAGGTCCAGGATGGTGTAGTCGGACTTGGCGTTGTCGACGGTATTGATGCGCAACTGATCGGGCTTGACCGCACCCGCGCTGGGGTTCAGGAAGTTATAGGTGCCGTTGATGATGGCGTTGTTCAGCACCGAGTAGCGGATCTGGTTGTAATCGTCCACCTCGGATTTGTTCTGGCTGTACAGGACGCCTGTTTCCCAGTCCCAGGTGCCGGCGGTGCCCTTCAGGCCGCCGACCACGCGGGTGGCTTCCTGTATGGACTGACGGTCGAAGTTGCCGACTTCAACGAAGCGGTGGCGCAGCACCGTGGGGACGTTGAAGGGGTTGCTGGGGTTACCCACCGGCAGCGCCTCCACCAGGTTCACCAGACGCTGCTGGGTGCTGGAATACCAGGCGCCGAAGTCGCCGTACACCTGCGGGTTGCCCACGAAATAAGTCTTGGTGCGGTTGAATCCGTACTCGGCGAAGCCGGTCAGGTTGGCGGTGAAATCGATCGTGCCTTTCAGGAACAGATTGTCGCGGGTGCTGGCCGGGTTGAAATCGGTGCGCGGCACCAGGTCGAAGCGGCATATCCCGGCGGCGTCCTTGACGGCAGTGGGCACGCAATTGGCGGGCTGCTGGGCGGCGGGTTTGAAGGAGGTGACGGTGGCGGTGCCGTTGGGCGCGATCACCGAGTTCAGATAATTGTCGGCGTAGGATGAGGAGAAATGCCGCCCGGTCGCGTAGCCCGAGGCCGTCAGACGCGGATCGACCACTTCGGCGGTGACGTCGTTCAAGGTGGTGTCGTAGCGCTTGGTGTGTTCAAAGGTCGCGAACACGTTGTAGCGGTCCTTGGCCAGATCACCCCAGCCGCCGCTTACGGAAGCGCGCACGGTGCGGTATTCGCTGTCGCTATTGGTTGAGAAACTGCTGGACGCCTCCGCGCCGGTAAAGTCCTTGCGCAGGATGATGTTGATCACGCCCGCGACCGCTTCGGAACCGTAAATGGCCGAGGCGCCGTCTTTGAGGATTTCGATGCGTTCGATCACGTTGACCGGAAAAGAATCGAGGTTGACTACGGCCGATTGCCCGAAGTTGGGGTCCGCCTGTCCCACCGGCGCGACCCGGCGCCCGTTCAGCAGTACCAGCGTGGCCGACGAACCTAGGCCGCGCAGCGACACCGTGGAAACGCCTGAGGAGAAACTGTTTTGGCTGGTCAGATCGTTGAGGCCGCCGGTGCCGGCGATCGGTAGCTGCGCGAGCAACTCGGCCACGGTCTGCTTGCCCGATTTTTCGATTTCGGTGCGGGTGATGATCTGTATGGGCGCGGCGGTTTCGGCATCCACGCGTTTGATGTTGGAACCGGTGACTTCGATTTTTTCGACGCGCTGCGGCTCGGATGTTGCCTGTGCGAAAACCAGGGCGGGGCTCGCGGCCAGCAGGCCGAACGCGCCCGCCGCAAACAGCTGGCGCACCAGTGTTGTCTGTTTACAATGCATTTGAGATCCTCTTTTTATGGAATGGATTTACGTGGGAACCACGGTGCCAAAGCAATCAAGGCGCCGATGCTACGCAAATCGTTTCGAGGATCAGTGTCGTTTTGTCGCGCACTGTGCGCGCAACGTAACCGTTTGATGCCGCTTCTATGCGGACAAAAAAATATCAATCAAATGAAAAACTTGGCGCGCGGAAAAAATTGAACTTGCGCGCAAGAGAAGGCGGCTGCGGGGTTTGTGTCAGATTGTGTGTTGCTGGAGCGCAACAAAATCAGCTTGCGTGATGTGCGATTTGCCGACGATTGGCGACGAGCAGGGCGTCACATCGCTGTTTGCAGCACGGAATGTCGCAGAGTTGCAAAGCCGCGCGCACGACAGGCGCGGCTGCCGCGGCGGTCTTAAACCAGGCCGATTACCTCTAGCGGATGCTCGACCATGGCGACGGCATTCCATTGCTCGGGCGGTGTGCCCGTGCCCAGATAACCGTACAGGGCTACCACGCCGCGCATGCCGGCGGCGTTGGCAGCGATGATGTCGCGCTCATCGTCGCCTACATATATGCAGTCCCCCGGAGAGACGCCCACCAGACCGGCCGCGTGCAATAAGGAATCAGGATGCGGTTTCGCTCGGGCGCAGGTGTCGCCGCTGACCACGCAGGCCGCGCGCTGGGCGATGCCCATGGTGGTGAGCAGGGGCAGGGTGTAGCGGCTGGCCTTGTTGGTGACGATGCCCCAGGTGATTCCCCTTTGCTCCAACTCTGCAACCAATTCTTCCACGCCCGGAAACGGTTTCGAGTCTATGCACAAGGCGGCGGCGTATTCGTCGAGAAAGGCTTCGCGCAGGTCGGCGTAATCGGCGTGCTCCGGTCCCATATCGAAGCCCGCGCGCAACATGCCGCGCGCCCCCTGCGATACATAGGGGCGCGCCGATGAGACGGCCACCGGTGGGCGGCCGTGTTTGTCCAGCAGACGGTTCAGGGCGGCGGCCATATCGGGGGCGGTATCGGCGAAGGTGCCGTCCAGGTCGAACAGGACGGCGCGCGTGACCGCCGCAGTGCTGCGGGTGTTCAAGTTCTGAGCAGGGCGATGGTTTTGAAATCGCGCTCGAACACGCCGCGGGCGGACTGGCCCCACCAGGATTGGACGAGGGTGGTGTAGAGCGAGCGGTAGTCGATCACCGGGCGGGCGCCGCCTATGGAAAACACATTGGCCACCGGCAGGGGTTCGCCTATCAATCCACCGGCCACGCGGCCGCCGGTCACTATCTGCACGCTGGCCCAGCCGTGGTGAGTGCCGCGATCCTCGTTTTCGCGCGGGGAGCGGCCGAATTCGTCGTAGGTGACGAGCAGGGTGTCGTTCCACTTGCCGCATTCGATCATGGCCTCGCGGAAGGCGGCCAGGCCGGAGGCCAGGCGGGACAGTGCTGTGCTCTGGTACTTGAGCTGGTCCCAGTGGGTATCGAAGGCGTGATGCTGGTCGCCGCTGTCGGCGTTCATGGTGATGTGCACTACCGGCGGGGCGATGCCGGCTGCGGCCAGTTGTGCAGTCGCGAACAAGGCCTGGGCAAACTCGTCGTCGCCGAATTTGGCCTTGAACGCCACCGGGGCTTTTTGCGCAAAATTTTCCGCACTGGCGTGTGCGGCGGTGGAAGAAAGGTGCGGGGTGCTGCTCATCGCCTGCCCGGTCAGCCAGTCGCTGGGGTGCTGGATGTTGATCACGCGCAGTTTGTCGCCGCGAAATGGTCCCATGGGATCGGTGACGCGAATATCGAGATCGCCGAAAGCCAGGGCGTGCAGAGGGGTGCGATCGCGGTCAAAAGCCATGGCGCGCGTGAGCCAGCCTTCGGTCAAAAATTGCGTGGGGCCGGCACCGGTGAACTGCGTTTCCAGGTCGCGGTAATGCTGGTCGTGCACTTCCTGCTGGCCTATGCCCTGCACCAGGGCGAGGTCCTTGGCTTCCCACATGCCCAGCAGCGGCTTCATGGCCGGATGCAGGCCCAGACCCGGATGCAGCTGGATGATCTCAGCGCGCGGCACGGCGATATTGGGGCGGTACTGGTAGTAGTGCGGATCGTCGAAGGGTATGAAGCTGTTGTACGAGTCGTTGCCGCCCTTGAGGTGGACCAGCACCAATAGTTTCGATGCTGAGCTGACTGCATTGGCCATGTTGCTCACCGCCGGCCAGGCCGGTAGCACCGGCGCCAGGGAAGCTGCGGCGGCAGCGTAGGTCAGGGAAAGGAAGTGTCTGCGATTCATGCCGGCATATAGGCGAAGGGTTATTCCGGTTTGCGGCAGGCGATCAGGTAATTCACATCCACGTCATTGCCCAGCGCATACCGCTTGGTAAAGGGATTGTAGGTCATCCCGACGATGTCCGCTGCCTGCAGGCCGGCGGTACGAATCGAGGCGCCCAATTCGGCCGGGGTGATGAAGCGGGCATATTCATGCGTGCCCTTGGGCAGCATATTCAGCACATACTCCGCGCCGACGATGGCGAACAGGAAGGACTTGGGATTGCGGTTCAGCGTGGAAAAAAACAACTGTCCGCCGGGTTTGGCCAGCGCCGCGCAGGCGCGCACCGTGGAGAGCGGGTCGGGCACGTGTTCCAGCATTTCCATGCAGGTCACGCAATCGAACTGGCCCGGCTGCTCGGCCGCCAGCTGCTCGGCGGCGATGAGGCAGTAGTCCACCTGCTGGCCGCTTTCCAGTAAATGGATTTTGGCGACCTGCAGCGGCTTTTCCGAAAGGTCGATGCCGGTGACGACGGCTCCGCGTGCGGCCATGCTCTCGGCCAGTATGCCGCCGCCGCAGCCCACGTCCACCACCTTCTTGCCTTGCAGGCCCACGCGGCGGTCTATGTAATCGAGCCGCAGGGGGTTGATGTCGTGCAACGGCTTGAATTCGCTATTGGGGTCCCACCAGCGCGCGGCCAGGGCGCCGAACTTGGCGAGTTCAGACGGATCGACATTGGCTTGGGCGGTGGTCATGTGGTGTCTACGGTTTTATCTTGCGTTGAAGCGGTCGCGCCAAAGTGCCGCCTTGGCTTTCAGTTCCGCTTCGTCCAGAGTGGTCAGAACGCGGTTATCCAGCAAAAGTTCGCCGCCTACCCAAACATGGCTCACGTTTTCGCGGCCGGCGGCGTGAAAGAGGTGCGACACCGGATCGTAGCAGGGCTGGGTTTCCAGCGAGGAGAGATCGACGGCGGTGATGTCGGCGTATTTGCCGGGTACCAGCGAGCCGATTTCCTGGTCCCAGGCCAGCGCCTTGGCAGGATTGAGGGTGGCCATTTCCAGGGTCTGGTGCGCGGCGAGCGCGGCGGCATCGCCCGATATGCCCTTTTGCAGGAGGCTGGCCAGGCGGGACTCGGCCAGCATATCGAGACGGTTATTGCTGGCGGTGCCGTCGGTGCCCACGCCCACATTGACGCCGGCTTCCAACATCGCTTTGATGGGTGCGATGCCACTGGCGAGCTTGAGATTCGAAACCGGGCAGTGGGCCACGTGCACACCGGCCTTGGCGAACAGTTCGATTTCTTCCGTATTGGTGTGCACGCAATGCACGGCGATCAGGTTGGGTGTCAGCATGCCCAGGCGGCGCAGGCGCTCGATAGGGCGGCAGCCGTGCTCACTAATGCCTTGCGTGATCTCGTCGGCGGTTTCATGCACATGCAGCATCACCTGCGCATCCATCTCGGTGGCGATGGTGGCGATGCGCGCGAAGGTGCGGTCGCTGACGGTATAAGGCGCGTGCGGCGCCAGCATCAATTTGAGACGCGGCTCGCTGGCGAACAGGTCGCGCGAGGCCAGCGCCTTGGCGATGTAGTCCTCCGCGTCCGAGGCATAAGGTGTGGGGAATTCGATAATGGCGCCGCCCATGGCTGCGCGCAGGCCCGACTTCAGAGCGGCGCGGGCGCCGGTGGCGTGGAACAGGTACATATCGGCAAAACAGGTGGTGCCGCTACGGATCATTTCCGCTGCGGCCAGCTCGGTACCGTCGTACACATAGCCTTCCGACAGGTGCTTGGCCTCTGCTGGCCAGATGTGCTCGTTCAGCCAGACCATCAGCGGGGTGTCGTCGGCGAAGCCGCGCATCAGGGTCATGGCAGCATGGGTATGCAGGTTGACCAGCCCCGGGATCAGGGCGTGGCCGGGCAGCTCGACCTGGGTAGCGCCGGAATACTGCAGGCGCGCTTCGCTGGTGGGCAGCAGGGCGGCAATGCGCCCGGCCTGCACGACCACGCTGTGGTAATCCAGCACGGTGGCGCGCGGCTCCACCGGGATGACCCAGCGGGCGTTGAGGAGGGTGGTAGCGCTAGAGGCGGAGGTATTCAACGATGCGTTTCCTGCGGAAATTCAGATAGTACAAACAAAAAAGCGGGACGAACAAAAAAGCGGTACAAACAAAAAAGCCCCGCGCGAGGGCGGGGCTTTTCTGACTGCTATGGCTTACTTGTTTTTGACGCCCTTGAACTCGATGTCCACGCGGCGGTTCTTGGCGCGGCCTTCGGCGGTCTTGTTGGTGGCGACGGGTTGCGTTTCGCCCTTGCCCAGGGTGGTGATCTTGGCAGCGGGCACACCCTTGGAAACCATGTACTCCTTGACGGCGTTGGCGCGACGCTCGGACAGCTTCTGGTTGTACGCGTCGGTGCCGATGGAGTCGGTGTGGCCGGTGGCGATGATCATTTCGACGTCGATACCCTTCATCTTGTCGATGGCTTCGTCGATAGACTTCTTGCCGGCGGGCTTGACGACAGCCTTGTCGAAGTCGAACAGCGCTTCGGCTTGAATGGTGATTGCCTGCTTGACCGAGGCCGGAGCCGGCTTGGCCGGTTCAGCGGGCTTGGCCGGGGCAGCGGGAGCAGCCGGGGCGGCCGGCACGACGGGAGCAGCCGGCTTGGCGGGTTCCGCTTTCTTCGGCACGCAGTCCGGGTGTTCCACGCCGGAGGTTTGTACGCAATTGCCGGAAGCATCACGCACCGGGGTGCCGCTGGCATCCAACAGGTCAGGGGTTACCCCTGCGAATGCCGACGCCGCCGCAAACAGCGAAACGGTGCCAAGCAGCTTTGCAATCAGGGAAATCTTCATTCGTTACTCCCGGGAAAGTGGTGGGTTATTTTTTGTGCAGCCCCGTTACGTTGCATACCTGTTGCATAGGTTGCGTCGCGGCGAGGCAGGAAGAAACACTCTTTAAATCATACACGATAGCCTTTATGCCTTACAACCGTGACAAAGCAATTACGCAACAATTTGACGGGTCCGGTTGCAGGTCTGCAACACATTCCGGAACCCGTTTTTACTCGCCCATGGCCTGTCTGTGACCTGCCCGGGTCTTGGGTACCTGTCGGCCACAAACCACAATCCCTTGCGTAGGGTGCCCAATAACGCTCCCTAGAGGTAGTGGTTTTACGCCGTTTCCATAGTTTTTTTCCGCTCTTTGTGCTAAATTAACTCGTTTGGCTTTGGCCAAAATCATTATGAATCAGGTAGTTAGCTTGTGGGCAAAAGGCTTGCAAGCAAAAGACCAAGAGCAAATACGAGTAAAGAGAGCCGTCCGTGACTGAACCGCAATTGCCGCAATTCGCAAAAGAAACACTGCCCGTCAGCATCGAAGAGGAGATGCGCAAGAGCTACCTCGAATACGCCATGAGCGTAATCGTGGGCCGCGCGCTGCCGGATGTACGCGATGGCCTGAAGCCCGTGCACCGCCGCGTGCTGTACGCCATGCACGAGCTTTCCAACGAATACAACAAGCCCTACAAGAAGTCGGCGCGTATCGTCGGCGACGTGATCGGTAAGTACCACCCGCACGGCGACACGGCGGTGTACGACACCATTGTGCGTATGGCGCAGGATTTTTCCCTGCGCTACCCGCTGATCGACGGCCAGGGCAATTTCGGCTCGGTGGACGGCGATAACGCAGCAGCGATGCGTTACACCGAAATCCGCATGGCCAAGATTTCGGCGCAGTTGCTGGAAGACCTGGACAAGGAAACCGTCGATTTCGGCCCCAACTACGACGGCAGCGAGCAGGAACCGCTGATTCTGCCGGCCAAGTTCCCCAATTTGCTGGTGAACGGCTCCGGCGGTATCGCGGTCGGTATGGCAACCAACATCCCGCCGCACAATATGAACGATGTGATCGACGCCTGCCTGAAGGTGCTCGATAACCCGCAGGTCGATATCGAAGACCTGATCGCCATCGTCAAGGCGCCCGACTTCCCCACCGCCGGCATCATTTACGGTCTCGATGGCGTGCGTGACGGCTATCGCACCGGTCGCGGCCGCGTCATCATGCGCGCGCGCTGCCACTTTGAGGACATGGACAAGGGCTCGCGCCAGTCCATCATCATCGACGAACTGCCTTATCAGGTGAACAAGGCCTCGCTGCTCATCAAGATCGGCGAGCTGGTGCGCGACAAGAAGCTGGAAGGTGTTTCGGATTTGCGCGATGAGTCCGATAAATCGGGCATGCGCGCCGTCATCGAACTGAAGCGCGGCGAAGTGCCGGAGATTGTGCTGAACAATCTCTACAAGATGACGCAGATGCAGGAAACCTTCGGCATGAATATGGTGGCCCTGGTCGACGGCCAGCCGCGCCTGCTGAACCTGAAGCAGTTCCTCGACGCCTTCCTGCGTCACCGTCGCGAAGTGGTCACGCGCCGCACCGTGTTCGAACTCAAGAAGGCGCGCGACCGCGGCCATATCCTCGAAGGCTTGGCGGTTGCCCTGTCCAATGTGGACGAGATCATCGAACTCATCAAGAAGTCCGAGACCCCGGCCATCGCCAAGGAACGTTTGATGGGCAAGCTGTGGCACTCGCAGCTGGTCGAGGAAATGCTCAACCGCGCCAGCGTCGAGCAGTACCGTCCGGAAGGCTTGCCCAAGGAGTTCGGCCTGCAGCGCTCGGGCTATCGCCTGTCGGAAGCGCAGACCCAGCGCATCCTGGAAATGCAATTGCAGCGCCTGACCAATATGGAGCAGGACAAGATCGTCGGCGAGTACAAGGAAGTGATGGACCGCATCACCGATCTCCTCGACATTCTGTCCAAGCCGGAACGTGTGTCGGGCATCATCGCCGGCGAGCTGAACGACATCAAGGCAGCCTTCGGCGACAAGCGCCGTTCCGAGATCGTCACCAATGGACAGGAAATGTCCATGGAAGACCTGATCGCCAAGGAAGACGTGGTGGTCACCATGTCGCACTCCGGCTATATCAAGTACCAGCCGGTGGCCGATTACCGCGCGCAAAAACGCGGCGGGCGCGGCAAGCAGGCCACGGCGATGAAGGAAGACGATTTCATCGAGACCCTGTTCATCGCCAATACCCACGATTACGTGCTGTGCTTCTCCAACAAGGGGCGCGTGTACTGGGTCAAGGTGTACGAGATTCCGCAGGGCTCGCGCGCCTCGCGTGGCAAGCCCATCGTTAACCTGCTGCAAATGCAGTCGGATGAAAAAATCAGCGCGGTGCTGCCGGTCAAGGACTTCCCCGAGGACCGTTATGTGTTCTTTGCCACCTCTGAAGGCGTGGTCAAGAAAACGGCGCTGTCCGATTTCAGCAACCCGCGCAAGGCCGGCATCATCGCCATCGCGCTGGACGAGGGCGACAACCTGATCGGCGTGGCGCTCACCGACGGCAGCCACGACGTGATGCTGTTCTCCGACGAGGGCAAGGCAGTGCGCTTCGAAGAATCCGACGTGCGCTCCATGGGCCGTGATACCCGCGGCGTGCGCGGTATGAACCTCGCCAAGGGCGGCAAGGTGATTTCCATGCTGGTGGCCGAGGACGAGGAATGCTCGGTGCTGACTGCGACCGAAAACGGCTATGGCAAGCGCACCGCCATCGTCGAATACACCCGCCATGGCCGCGGTACCCAGGGCATGATCGCCATCCAGACCTCGGACCGTAACGGCAAGGTGGTGGCTGCCACCCTGGTCAAGCCGGAAGACGAGATCATGATGATCACTACCGGTGGCGTACTGATCCGCACCAAGGTCAAACAGATCCGCGAAATGGGCCGTTCCACCCAGGGCGTGACCCTCATCAACCTCGACGCCGGCCAGAAGCTTTCCGGCCTGCAGAAAATCGTCGAGTCCGACGAGGACGGTGACGAGGGCAAATGAACCGGGGCCGGCTGATTGCGGTTGCGTGCACGTTAGCGCTGGTTGCGGGCGCTGTAGTTGGCCAATCGGTTGCGCAACCGGTTTCTCAACCGGCCGCGCAGCCCGTGCCTTCCACCAAGCCGGCGCCTGCATCAGGCGTAGAACCGGGACAGCAGCCGCTAGCCAAAGCGCCGGCGGTGAACGAGGAGCAGCGCGCCGCCATCAATGAGTTGCTGGCGGCGATGAACTTCAAAAAGACCATGTCGCAAATGGCCGGCGCCGTGTCCCAGTCCATGCCGCAGATGATGGACCAGATGATAGACAGCTTCGCCAAATCCCGATCTGAAGTGAATGCGCAAAAGAAGGAAGAAATGCGCAGGCTGGCCCGCGAGAAACGCGCGGTGATCACGCAGCAAATCGTCGATCTGTATAGCGACCCTGAGGTTATCCTGGCCCTGGAAGACACCATGGGCGCGGCTTACGCCAAGCGTTTTTCGACGCCGGAAATCCAGAAAATCACCGCGTTTTACAACAGCCCCGAGGGCCGCAAGTTTCAGAACTACCTGCCCGAGATCATGCAGGAGGCGATGCCGCAGATCATGCGCCATATGACGCCGCGCATGACGGCGCTGCTGGAAAAAAACGCCAAGGAAATTTCCGCGCAAATCGATGCTGCCGCCAAGCCGGCCACTGCGCCTTCCCCGGCGTCGGCTCTAAGCACAAACCCGGCGGCAAAGAAATAATGACGCGCGCCCACAATTTTTCGGCGGGGCCCGCGGCGCTGCCCACCGAGGTGCTGGCGCAGGCGCAGGCCGAGTTGCTCGATTTTCCCTTCGAGGGCAAGTCCACCGGCATGTCGGTGATGGAAATCAGCCATCGCGGCAAGGTATTCATGGCGGTGGCGGCGGAAGTGGAGCGCGACTTCCGTGAACTGCTGGCGATCCCGGCCAATTACAAAGTTTTGTTTTTGCAAGGTGGTGGCAAGGGCGAGTTTTCGCTGATCCCGCTGAACCTGCTGCGCGGTAAGGCCGGCGCCGATTACGTCAACACCGGCCACTGGTCGGCGGGCGCCATCAAGGAATGCAATAAGTACGGCAAGGCCAACGAAATCGCCTCAAGCGCCGACCGTAACTTCACCTATGTGCCGCCGCAATCGGCATGGCGGCCGAACCAGGATGCCGCCTACCGGCATATTTGTACCAACGAGACCATCCACGGCGTCGAATATTTCTGGACGCCCGAGATCGATGACGGCGTGCCGCTGGTGTCGGATATGTCCTCGCACATCCTGTCGCGGCCCATGGACGTGAGCAAATACGGCTGCATTTACGCCGGCGCACAAAAGAACATCGGCCCCTCCGGCGTGACGGTGGTGATCGTGCGCGAGGATCTGCTGGGCGGCGCGCACCCCATGACGCCCTCGGTATTCGATTACACCCAGCAAGCGGCCAGCGAATGGATGCTGAACACGCCGCCCACCTTCGGCGTCTACCTGGCGGGGCTCACCTTCAAATGGCTGAAGGCGCGCGGCGGGCTGGCCGGTATCGAAAAAATTAATATCCAAAAAGCCGACACCTTGTACGGCTGCATAGACGGCTCCAACGGTTTTTACCGCAATGAAGTCGCCAAAGCTGACCGCTCGCGCATGAACGTGCCGTTTTTCCTGAAAGACGATGCCCTGAACCAGAAATTCCTGGATGGTGCGGCCGAAGCGGGGCTCAACGGCCTCAAGGGCCATAAGGCGGTGGGTAGTATGCGCGCATCGATCTACAACGCCGTCGGCCTGGAAGCGGTACAAGCCTTGGTGGCTTATATGAATGACTTCGCGCGTCGTCACGGTTAATTTCACCGTTAGTACCACTGCTTTTCGTCTGTAGCGGGCCGATTAATGAGAAAATCAGTCACTAACGACTGATTTTTTCCTGGATTTGCCGCCCGACTATGTCCGACGATCTGTCCAAACTGCGCACCGAAATCGACCGCCTCGACAAGGAAATTCTCGAGCGCATCAACGCGCGCGCCGCCGTGGCGCGAAAGGTGGGGGCGCTCAAGGTTGGACAGGCTTACCGTCCCGAGCGGGAAGCCGAAGTGCTGCGCGGCATCATGGCCAACAATCAGGGGCCGCTGGCCAATGAAGTGGTGGCGCGGCTGTTCCGCGAAATCATGTCGGCTTGCCTGGCGCTGGAGCGGCCGATCACGGTGGCTTATCTGGGCCCGCCGGGTACCTTCAGCGAACGCGCGGCCGTGAAGCATTTCGGCGAGGGCGCGGTCACTTCACCCTGTGCCAGCATCGACGAGGTCTACCGGCATGTGGAAGCCGGCAGTGCCGATTTCGGCGTGGTGCCGGTGGAGAACTCTACCGAAGGTGCGGTGGGTCGTTCGCTGGACCTGATGCCGCAGACCCCTTTGAAGATTTGCGGAGAAGTGCTGATCCGCATTCACCATCATCTGATGGCCAACGACGCTGCGCCCTTCGCCAATATCCAGAAGGTGTTTTCGCATGGCCAATCGCTGGCGCAGTGCCACGAGTGGCTCAACACCAATCTGCCGCACGCCGAGCGCGTGGCGGTGTCGTCAAATGCCGAGGCGGCGCGGCGTGCCTCGCTGGAACCCTTTTCCGCAGCGGTGGCGGGCGAGATGGCGGCTGCGCATTACAAGCTGCAAATCCTGTCTTCGAATATTGAGGATGAACCGAATAACACTACGCGCTTTCTGGTGCTGGGTACCTACGAGCCCAAGTCCACCGGCAAGGACAAGACTTCGCTGGTGCTGTCGGCGCCCAACCGCTCGGGCGCAGTGTACGAAATGCTTACCCCGTTCGCGCAGCGCGGCGTATCGATGTCGCGCTTTGAATCGCGGCCTTCCAAAGTCGCCATGTGGGAATACCTGTTTTTTGTCGACATCGAAGGCCACCAGGCCGACGCCAATGTCGCCGAGGCGCTGGTCGAACTGCGCAAAATCGCCGGCTATGTGAAGTTGCTGGGCTCCTATCCACACGCTGTCCTTTGAGTTCCTTCGTCAGTCTTATGTCCCTTACCCACCTCGCTCCGCAGTACATCCGCGACATCGCTCCCTATCAGCCCGGCAAGCCGATTTCCGATGTGGCGCGCGAACTCGGTATGGCCGAGGAAGACATCATCAAGCTGGCCTCCAACGAAAACCCGCTGGGGCCATCGCCCAAGGCGCTGGCCGCCATCGCCAAGGCGTTGCCGGAGCTGGCCCTGTACCCGGACGGCGGCGGCTTCGCCCTGAAAGAAGTGATCTGCCGCAAATTCGACGTGACGCCGAACCAGATCATTCTCGGCAACGGTTCCAACGACGTGCTGGAACTGGCGGCGCGCTCCTTTCTGCATGCGGGCACTTCCGCCGTTTATTCGCAGCACGCTTTCGCCGTCTATCCGCTGGCAACGCTGGCCGTGGGTGCCACCGGCATCGAGGTACCGGCCAAGGATTTCGGCAATGATTTGCCCGCCATGCTGTCCGCCATTCGTGGCGACACACGCATGTTGTTCCTGGCCAACCCAAATAACCCCACGGGTACCTTCGTCCCCGCTGCGGAGTTGCACGCCTTTCTCAAAAAAGTACCTGCGGAAGTGCTGGTAGTGCTGGACGAAGCCTACGGTGAATACCTGGACGCGGCACACGCTTACGACAGCGTGCCCTGGCTGGCCGAATTTCCCAATCTCATCATCTCGCATACTCTGTCCAAGGCTTATGGGCTGGCAGGGCTGCGCGTAGGTTTTGGATTTGCCGCAGCGGAAATCATCGACATCATGAATCGCGTGCGCCAGCCCTTTAACGTTAACCATCTGGCCATGGTGGCGGCGACGGCGGCCCTGGAAGATGATGCGTTCATTGCCGAAAGCCGCCGCGTCAACAACGATGGCATCGCCTTTTTGAAAGCCGAACTGGCGCAGCGCGGGCTCGCCACCATCCCGGCCTTCGGCAATTTCATTACCTTTCGCATCGAGGGCGCCCAGGCCGTATTCCAAAGCCTGTTGCGGCAGGGCGTTATCGTCCGGCCCATTGCGGGCTACGGCCTGCCGGATTGGCTGCGCGTCACCATAGGTACGCGCGCGCAAAACGAGCGCTTCCTGGGCGCACTCGACAAGGCGCGCGGCCAGGCCGGCGCGGCTTGATGCCGGTAGTGGCAGGCTTGGGCGTTCGCGCATGAAAACCATCGCCATCATCGGCGTAGGCCTGATCGGCGGCTCGGTTGCGCTGGCTTTGCGCCGCGCCCAGCCGGGTTTGCGTGTGCTCGGTGTTGATCGTGATGCGGTTAATCTTGAAGCGGCGCGCAGCGGCGTAGTGATAGATGAAGCCGTGACGATTGAAGCGGCTGCCGGCGCCGATGTGGTTTTGATCGCCGTGCCGGTGCAGCAATACGCCACGGTTCTGGCTGAACTCGCGCCGCATTTATCTGCCGCTACCTTGCTCACAGACGCCGGCAGCACCAAACAAAAAGTGATCGCCGAGGCGCGGCATGCACTGGGTGCCAGGATCGGTCAATTCATCCCCGGCCATCCTATTGCCGGACGCGAAAACAGCGGGGTGGGGGCGGCCACGGCGGATTTGTTCGCTGGGAAAAATGTGGTACTGACGCCGCTCGCAGAAAACCAGCCGCAAGACGTGCAAGCCCTGCGCACGCTATGGCAAAGCTGCGGCGCTAACGTGGTGGAAATAACAGCGGATCAGCACGACGCCATTTTTGCGGCGGTGAGTCATCTGCCGCATATGCTGGCCTTCGCGCTGGTCGATGAATTAGCTTCGCGGCCCAATGCCAAGTCGCTGTTTTCGCATGCGGCAGCCGGTTTTCGCGACTTCACGCGCATCGCCGGGTCGCATCCGGAAATGTGGCGCGATATTGCGCTGGATAATCGTGCGGCGCTGGTCGCCGAGTTCGACCGCTATCTCGCCCGCGCGCAGGCTCTGCGCGATGCCATCGCCGGTGGCGATGCAGCTACGATTGAACAACTGATGGCGCGTGCGCGACGTGCCCGCAACGACTGGATGGCCGGTGAGTTGGAGCAATTCCGCGATGAAATCCGGGAAGAGTCGGCATGAGCAAAGACACCCTGTTGTTGGGGCCGTACACGCGTGCGGCCGGAAGCGTGGCTTTGCCGGGCTCGAAAAGCATTTCCAATCGCACGCTGTTACTGGCGGCGCTTTGTGAAGGCGAGACCGTCGTCAAGAACCTGCTCAAATCCGACGATACCGACGTCATGCTAGCGGCACTCGATAAGTTAGGGGTGCGTGTCGAGGCCCTGGGTGGCAGCGATTACCGGGTGCATGGCTGCAAAGGCGATTTTCCGGTGAAAGCAGCCGACTTGTTTCTCGGCAATGCCGGCACGGCATTCCGGCCCTTGACCGCCGTGCTGGCGTTTCAAGGCGGTACCTATCAATTAGATGGCGTACCCAGAATGCGCGAGCGCCCGATCAGCGATCTGGTCGAGGCGCTACGGCAAGTCCCCTGCGAAATCGACTATCTACAGGGCGAAGGGTTTCCGCCGCTGCGCATACGTCCTGCCAAAGCCATGACCGGAAAAGTCATCGAGGTGCGTGGTGCGACGTCCAGTCAATTCCTGTCGGCGCTGTTGATGACTGCCCCCCTGTGGGCGAAACAAGCGGGCGAAGTTCGCGTGCGGGTCATCGGCGAACTCATTTCCAAACCTTATGTAGAGATCACCCTCAATCTGCTGGCGCGCTTCGGCATCGATGTTCAGCGCGTGGGCGCGCAGGAGTTTGCCTTTCAGCCCACCGGCAACTACCTCAGTCCCGGCACTATTTCAGTGGAAGGCGACGCTTCCACCGCCTCTTATTTTCTGGCGGCCGGCGCCATCGGCGGCGGCCCGGTGCGTGTAACGGGCGTGGGTCAAGCCAGTATCCAGGGCGATGTGCGTTTTGCCGAGGCACTCTTCGCCATGGGTGCAAAAATCGAGATGGGCGAAGACTGGATCGAGGCTTCCGGCAATGGGAAGCTGAAAGCCATCGACGCCGATTTCAACCACATTCCCGACGCCGCCATGACCATCGCCGTGCTGGCCCTATTTGCGGATGGGACGACCACGCTCCGCAATATCGCCAGCTGGCGGGTCAAGGAAACCGACCGCATCGCCGCCATGGCGGCCGAGTTGCGCAAATTCGGGGCGACCGTAGAGGAGGGGGCTGATTACATTCGGGTGACCCCGCCCGCCAAACTCGCCAGCCCCAGCGCTGCCATCGCTACCTACGACGACCATCGCATGGCCATGTGCTTCTCCCTGCCCACTTTGGCGGGGATCAGCGTGCCGATCAACGATCCCGGTTGTGTGGCCAAGACCTTTCCAGGCTACTTTGATCAATTCAGGGCCATTGCCTCATGAGTAACGCCATTCCCGTCATCGCCATCGACGGCCCCACCGCTTCCGGCAAGGGGACGGTGGCCGAGCGGGTGGCCCGGCGCCTGGGCTTCCATTACTTGGATAGCGGCGCCCTGTACCGCCTGACCGCCCTGGCAGCAGGGCGTAGGGGAGTGGACTTGGCCGATGCCCCGGCGGTGGCGGGAGTGGCCGCCGGGCTGGATGTCCGCTTTGCATCCGGCCAGATCTGGCTGGACGGGACGGATGTCACTGACGCCATCCGCACCGAAGAAGCCGGCCAGAACGCGTCCCGGGTTGCCGCCCTGCCTGCCGTGCGGGACGCACTTTTGACCCGGCAACGGGCGTTTCGTGAGGCTCCGGGCCTGGTTTGTGACGGCCGGGACATGGGTTCGGTGGTGTTTCCCGCCGCCGACCTCAAAATCTACCTGACCGCCAGCGTCCAGGCCCGCGCCGAGAGACGCACTAAGCAGTTGATAGAAAAAGGAATGTCTGCCATAATGGCGGACGTTGTAAAGGAATTGAGCATCCGTGATGAGCGCGATATGAGCCGTCCGGTCGCCCCTCTCCGGCATCTACCCGATGCCCGACTGCTGGATACCTCGGCCATTTCGGCCGACGATGCGGTAGAACGCATCCTCGGCTGGTACCGGGAGATTTAGCAGCTGTAGGATCCCGCCAAGTGCAGGATTCCACAACGAAAAGTGTTTTTTGCAGTCGTTTGTAATACGGTGCCGGGTTTCACGTGAAATGCCGGTGTTCATTAACCGTCTCCATTCCGCCTCCTGCAGGCTGGAGACCTAAACCAGAAAGTGCAGTCCATGTCCGCTGTTTCCCCAACCACCCCCAGCAAACCGATTCCCCCGATGGATAGCTTCGCCGCGTTGTTTGAAGAAAGCCTGACCCGTCAGGAAATGCGCATTGGCGAAATGATTACCGCAGAAGTGGTATTGGTCGACCAAAACATCGTCGTGGTCAACGCCGGCCTCAAGTCCGAGAGCGTGATCCCCGTCGAAGAATTCAAGAATGACAAAGGCGAACTCGAAGTCAAGGTAGGCGACTTTGTCACCGTTGCGATCGAAGCCCTCGAAGACGGCTACGGCGCAACCAAGCTCTCGCGCGACCGCGCCAAGAAGCTTTCCGCATGGCACGACCTCGATGTGGCTCTCGACAAGGGCGCCATCATCACCGGCATGGTGTCGGGCAAGGTCAAGGGCGGTCTGACCGTCATGATCAACGGCATCCGTGCCTTCCTGCCGGGTTCGCTGGTCGACACCCGTCCCATCAAGGACACCTCGATGTTCGAAGGCAAGGAACTCGAGTTCAAGGTTATCAAGCTGGACCGCAAGCGCAACAACGTGGTTGTTTCCCGCCGCGCGGTGATGGAAGCGTCCGCCGGTGTGGAGCGTCAAGCCCTGCTGGAAACGTTGAAAGAAGGCGCCATCGTCAAGGGTGTTGTGAAGAACATCACCGACTACGGCGCGTTCGTGGACCTGGGTGGTATCGACGGTCTGTTGCACATCACCGATCTGGCCTGGCGTCGTGTCAAGCACCCGTCGGAAGTGCTGACGGTGGGCGACGAAGTCGAAGCCAAGATCCTCAAGTTCGACCAGGAAAAGAACCGCGTTTCGCTGGGTCTCAAGCAACTGGGCGAAGATCCGTGGGTAGGCTTGGGTCGTCGTTACCCGCAATCCACCCGTCTGTTCGGCAAGGTCACGAACCTCACCGACTACGGCGCGTTCATCGAAATCGAAGCCGGCATCGAAGGCCTGGTGCACGTTTCCGAAATGGACTGGACCAACAAGAACGTACACCCCGCTAAGGTAGTCTCGCTGGGTGACGAAGTCGAAGTCATGATCCTCGAAATCGACGAAGATCGCCGCCGCATCTCCCTGGGCATGAAGCAGTGCATGCCGAATCCCTGGGAAGATTTCTCGGTCTCGCACCAGAAGAACGAAAAGGTCAAGGGCACCATCAAGTCGATCACCGACTTCGGCGTGTTCATCGGCCTGCCGGGCAATATCGACGGCCTCGTTCACCTGTCCGACCTGTCCTGGAACGTTCCCGGCGAAGAAGCCGTCAAGAACTTCAAGAAGGGCGACGAAGTTGAAGCCGTGGTGCTGGCCATCGACGTTGAGCGCGAGCGTATCTCGCTGGGCATCAAGCAGCTCGATTCCGACCCGTTCACCAACTTCACCGCCACCCACGACAAGGGCGCTATCGTCAAGGGCACCGTGAAGGCGATCGATGCCAAGGGCGCTACCGTCATGCTGGCGGGCGATATCGAAGCCTACCTGCGCGCTTCCGAAGTCTCGCGCGAGCGTGTGGAAGACATCCGCAACCACCTGAAGGAAGGCGACGAAATCGAAGCCGTCATCGTCAACGTGGATCGCAAGACGCGCAATATCAATCTCTCCATCAAGGCGAAGGATGCCGCTGAAGAGAAAGATGCCATGAAGAAAATGGCCGAAGACGCACCTTCCAATGCGGGTACCACCAATTTGGGAGCATTGCTCAAGGCCAAGCTGAAGCAAGGCAGCGATAACTAAGTCAGTGCCGGCGCCGCTGCCCTTAACCGGGTGGTGGCGCCGATTCGAATAACAAAAGTTCGCTGAGGATATTGTTCGTGAAATCTATGACGAAATCCGAGCTGATCGAAATTCTGTCGGCGCGACACAGCCAGCTTGCGCCCAAGGATGCCGAATTGGCGGTAAAAACCATGCTCGACGCCATGGCGCACACGCTCGCCAAAGGAGACCGCATCGAAATTCGCGGCTTTGGCAGCTTTGGTTTGAACTATCGTCCGCCGCGTACCGGGCGCAACCCCAAGACCGGAGAAAAAGTGCAGGTGCCGAAGAAATTCGTGCCGCATTTCAAGGCCGGCAAGGAATTGCGCGAACGAGTCGACGTCATGGATGCCGCAGGCGACAATCCTGCTGCAAATTCGGGCGATTGAAGTGATGGTATTCGGTGACGGCCGGATGTGGCAACGCATCTGGCCGTTTTCTTTTGATGGTGCCTCGGCGCCTGCCGAAGCTAGCGGCGACAATCGGGGCTTGCCATGCAAATCATGATCTGGATCGTGCGCCTGACTGTGGTCTTGCTGGTGGTCTGGTTCGCTGCCAAGAACGCCGACACGGTGACCCTGCGCGGCTATCTGGATGCCGAATGGAAGGCGCCGCTGGTGCTGTTCCTGCTGGGCTTTTTTGCCTTGGGCCTGGTGCTGGGTCTGGCGGCCTCGCTGATGCAGATGATGCGTTTACAGCGTGAAATTCGTCAATTGAAACGGGCGGTGCAACGGCACGAGCAGGATGCCGCCGTCAATCTGCCGCCTGCGCAGTCACTTGCATCGTCGTCCCTACCGCCGGGAGGAGTCTGATGCTGGAGTGGTGGCCTTGGCTGTTGCTGCTGGCGCTGGGATTTTTCGGCGCCGGCTGGCTATTCGCGCGCATCGATCTCAAGCACCTGTTGCTGGAGTCGCGCGCCTTGCCGCAGTCCTATTTTCGCGGCCTGAACTTTTTGCTGAACGAGCAGCCCGACAAGGCCATCGAGGCCTTCATCGAAGTCACGCGACAGAACCCGGAGGCGGTCGAGTTGCAGTTCGGTCTGGGCAGTCTGTTCCGTCGGCGCGGCGAGGTCGACCGTGCCATACGCGTGCACCAGGAATTGTCGGAGCGCCCAGAGTTGCCGGCCGAGCAGCGCACCATGGCGCTCCTGGAACTTGCCCTGGACTATCAAAAGGCGGGCCTCTTGGACCACGCCGAACGCATCCTGGCCGATGTGGTCGCCCGCAACGCCGGTACCGGCGAGCAGCAATCGCAGGCCCTGGGCCTGCTGCTGGAAATTTATGTCGCGGAAAACGATTGGAGCAAGGCGGTAGTCGCCGCCGAGAAGCTCGATGGCAGTGCAGAAACCAAGCGTCTCACCAAAGAGACGGCGCATTTTTATTGCGAGTTGGCGGTGAGCGCGCAGGCCAAAGGCGCAAGCTCGGAGGCCGATGCTGCGCTGGCTGATGCCCTGCGCATTTATCCCGGCTGCGCGCGCGCCAATCTGCTGCGCGGTGAATGGCTGGCCGCGGCCGGGCAGCATCGCGAGGCCATCGCCGCTTTTCAGGCCATCGAGCAGCAGGACCCGGCCTATCTCGGTCTGGTCGCCGGCCGTCTGCTGGCGAGCTATCAGGCGCTGGGTGAAGAAGAGCAGGGCATCGCGCGCCTGCGCCAGGTGCAGCAAAAATTTCCGGCACTCGACGTATTGAACGCCCTGTTTGCCGTGACCTTGCAGCGCGATGGCGCAGCGGCGGCCTACAAGCTGGTCAAGGATGATTTGTATCTCAATCCCACCCTGGTGGGGCTAGACCGCCTGCTGGAAGCCGAGGTGATGGCCGCCCCCGAGTCCAGCCGCGCCGATTTGCAAATGGAGCGCGATATCGTGCACAGCCATTCCAGCCGGCTGGCGGTCTATTTGTGCGCGCACTGCGGTTTCAAGGCCAAGCAGTTCTACTGGCACTGTCCGGCCTGCGGCAGCTGGGAAAGTTTTCCGCCGCGCCGCACCGCCGAATACGATAGCGCCGAGCGCCATCTCGCGCGTTCGCAAGTGGAAAACGCAGGAGCCCAGTCGTGACGCCCATTATCGTTGTACTCGACTATCCCGATGCCAAGCCGGCGCGCGAATTGGTGGCGCGGTTGGACCCTAAGCAGTGCCGCATCAAGATCGGCAAGGAATTGCACACGGCGGCGGGGCCTGCCCTGATCGACGAGTTTCAGCGCCTGGGTTTCCAGGTTTTTCTGGACCTCAAGTTCCACGACATTCCCAATACCGTGGCGGCGGCCTGCCGCGTAGCCGCCTCGCAGGGGGTGTGGATGATGAATGTGCACGCCGCCGGTGGACGCAAAATGATGACGGCCGCGCGCGAGGCGCTGGATAAATCAGCACATCGTCCCTTGCTGATCGGAGTTACCGTGCTGACCAGCCTGGCCGACTCGGAAATGGTGGAAGTGGGTTTCACCGGCAGCGCCGCCGACAATGTGCTGCGCCTGGCAACGATGACGCGCGATTGCGGCTTGGACGGGGTGGTCTGTTCCGCGCAGGAGGCCGCCTTGCTGAAAGCGAAGTTGGGCGCCGGTTTTAAACTGGTCACACCGGGCATACGTCTGCCGGGCGACGCGGCGGGAGATCAGTCGCGCGTGGTGACCCCGCTGGATGCGATTAAAATGGGCGCGGATTATCTGGTCATCGGCCGCAGCATTACCCATGCCGCCGACCCGGCCGCCACGCTGGCGACTATTGCGACACAATTGGTCGCGTAAATGACCATATGAATGTCCTGAATACAGCAACTTTTTCCTTACCTTACTGAAAATATGAAACTGACCGTTATTGGCACCGGCTACGTAGGACTGGTTTCGGGAGCCTGCCTCGCCGACGTCGGCAACCAGGTGCTCTGTCTGGATGTGGACCCGAAGAAAATCGACACCCTGAAATCGGGTGGCATCCCCATTTATGAACCGGGGCTGAAGGAAATCGTCGCCAATAACGTGGCTGCCGGACGCCTCAAGTTCACCACTAATGTGGAAGAGTCGGTGGCCTTCGGTGATGTGCAGATGATCGCCGTCGGTACGCCCCCGGGTGAAGACGGGTCGGCCGACCTGCAATACGTGGTGGCGGCTGCCACCCAGGTCGGACGCTATATGACTTCCCCCAAGGTGGTGATCGACAAATCCACCGTGCCGGTGGGCACGGCCGACAAGGTGAGCGCGGCCATCGCCGCCGCCCTGAAGGCGCGCGGGCAGAACATCAAATACTCGGTGGTGTCCAATCCCGAGTTCCTGAAAGAGGGCGCGGCGGTGGAAGATTTCATGCGCCCCGACCGCATCGTCATCGGCGCCGAAGATCAGGACGCCATCGACGCCATGCGCAAGCTCTACGCCCCATTCCAGCGCAATCACGACCGCCTGATGGTGATGGACGTGCGCTCGGCCGAACTCACCAAGTACGCGGCCAACGCCATGCTGGCGACACGTATTTCCTTCATGAACGAGCTGGCTTTGCTCGCGGAAAAGCTGGGCGCGGATATTGAATCGGTGCGCAAAGGCATGGGCTCCGACCCGCGCATCGGCTATCACTTTCTCTATCCCGGCATCGGCTACGGCGGCTCCTGCTTCCCCAAGGATGTGCAGGCCCTGCAGCGCACCGCGCAGCAGGCGGGCATGGACCTCAAGCTGCTGGACGCGGTCGAACGCGTCAACTACGCGCAAAAGCACGTGCTGACGCAAAAAATCGTCGCTCGCTTCGGTGAAGACCTCAGCGGCAAGACCATCGCCATGTGGGGCCTGGCCTTTAAGCCCAATACCGACGATATGCGCGAGGCGCCCTCGTTGGTGCTGATCGAAGACCTGACCAAGCGCGGCGCCAATATCGTCGCTTTCGACCCGGTGTCCATGCCCGAAGCCAAGCATCTGCTGGCGGGTAACACACGCGTAAAATTTGCCGAACAGGCGGCCGATGCCCTGACCGGCGCTGACGCATTGGCCATCGTCACCGAATGGAAGACCTTCCGCGCGCCCGATTTCGCCGCCATGAAATCCTCCATGAAGGCGCCGGTGATTTTCGACGGCCGCAATCTCTACGAGCCCGACACCATGCGCGACCTGGGCTTTGCCTATTTCCCGATCGGCCGCCGCCAGGGAGCATGAGCTCGATGACGGCCAGGCTGACGCTTCCCGATTGCGCCAACGCCCGCGTGCTGGTGGTGGGCGATGTGATGCTGGACCGCTACTGGTTCGGCGACGTCTCGCGTATTTCCCCCGAGGCGCCGGTGCCGGTGGTGCGAATCAATAAGACCGACGAGCGTCCCGGTGGCGCCGCCAACGTGGCCCGCAACGTTGCCGCGCTGGGCGGGCAGGCCACCCTGCTATCGGTGGTCGGCGATGACGAGCCGGGCAGGGCGCTGGCCGATTTGCTGGCCAAGGAGGGTGTACGCACGCTTTTTCACAAGGACGCGCAACTGCCCACCACGGTGAAGCTGCGCGTGATCGGCCGTCAGCAGCAATTGCTGCGCATCGATTTCGAGACCCTGCCTTCGCGCGAAGTGCTGGAAGACAAGCTGGAGGAGTTCGAGTCCTTGGTCGATTCGGTCGACGTGGTCATCCTGTCGGACTACGGCAAGGGCGGCCTCACTCATGTGACGAAAATGATTGCCACCGCGCGCCGCCACGGCAAGCGCATTCTGGTCGATCCCAAGGGCGACGATTTTTCCAAATACAAGGGCGCCTCCCTGCTAACACCCAACCGCAGCGAGTTCCGCGCCGTGGCCGGGCGCTGGCAGGACGAGGCCGATATGGAGGCGCGCGCCGCCAAAATGCGTGCCGACCTGGCGCTGGACGGCCTGCTGGTGACCCGTTCGGAAGAGGGCATGTCCCTGTTCCTGGAGGGCCGCACCGTCAACGAACCCACCCAGGCGCGCGAAGTGTTCGACGTTTCCGGCGCGGGTGATACCGTGATCGCCACCCTGGGCCTGATGCTGGCTGCAGGCGCCGGCATGGATGACGCTACCCGCATCGCCAACCGTGCCGCCGGCGTGGTGGTCGGCAAGCTGGGCACCGCCACGGTTTCCAGACAGGAATTGCTCGCGGCGCTATAGTTTTGCGTCCGCTTCCCAAACTCTTCACGATCGCTAAAACATGACCACTATCGTTACCGGCGCGGCCGGCTTCATCGGTTCCAATATCGTCAAGGCGCTCAACGAGCGCGGCGTGAACGACATCGTCGCCGTGGACGATCTCACCCAGGCCGACAAATTCAAGAACCTGGTCGACTGTGAGATCGCCGAGTACGTGGACTACAAGGATTTCCTGGAGGTGGTGGAGAGCGGTGAACTGGGTGGCGATGTGGATGCCCTGTTTCACGAAGGCGCCTGCTCGGACACCATGGAAACCGACGGGCGCTACATGATGGAAAACAACTACCGCTACTCGCTATCGCTGCTGGATTGGGCGCTGGAAGAGGGCGTGCCCTATATGTACGCCTCCTCGGCCTCGGTCTATGGCGCAGGTACGACCTTCAGGGAGGCGCGCGAATTTGAATCGCCGCTGAACGTCTACGGTTACTCCAAATTCCTGTTCGACCAGGCGGTGCGCGAGCGTATCGACGGGGTCGGTTCGCAGGTGGTGGGCCTGCGCTATTTCAACGTCTACGGTCCGCGCGAAAACCATAAAGGCCGCATGGCCTCGGTGGCGTACCACTTTTTCAACCAGTACCGGGCCAACGGCAAGGTGAAGGTATTCGAGGGCTCGGACGGCTATGGCAACGGTGACCAGCGCCGCGATTTCGTTTCCGTGGAAGACGTGGTGAAAGTAAACCTGTTTTTCCTGGACCACCGCGAAATCTCGGGAATTTTCAACCTGGGTACCGGGCGCAGCCAGCCTTTTAACGATATGGCCGTGGCCAGCATCAACGCCTGCCGCGCTCTGGCCGGCAAGCCCGCCGCCACGCTGGAGGAACTGCGTGCCGCCGGCGAAATCGAATACATTCCCTTCCCGCCGGCCCTGGTCGGCAAGTACCAGGCCTTTACCCAGGCCGACCTTGGCCTGCTGCGCGAGGCCGGTTACGGTGACGAATTTCTGACCGTGGAGCAGGGTGTCGCGCGTTATATCCCCTGGCTGGCGGACCACGCTTAAGTTCCTGCCTTCGGCTTGCCCAGGGGCCGGAATCTCCATTACAATCATGGGGTTTTGCGAACAACCCAAGACACAGAAATAGTGCCAGCGGTCCGCAAAATGGTATTCAGGGGCCTCAGCATTTTTTGGCGCGCTACCGGCCAAAAATCCTAGTCTAGAGAAATGCGCCCGGTATTCACCGCCTGCGGTGAGTTGCTGCGCTTCGACGGTCCGACGGCCCTGATGCATAAACCATCTTTACTCACTCAAGGGATACGTCATGAAAAAATTTATTGCCATCGTAGCGGCGTTTTTTGCCGTGGTTTCGCTTGCGTTCGCGCAAGTCAATGTCAACACCGCCACCAAGGAGCAACTCGACTCCCTGCCCGGCATCGGTCCGGTGAAGGCGCAAGCCATCGTCGACTACCGCACCAAGAACGGCCCGTTCAAGTCGCTGGACGATTTGAAAAAGGTCAACGGCATTGCCGACAAAACTTTTGACGGCCTGAAGGACAAGGTCACCCTGTCCGGCGCAACCAAGGTAGAAGCCAAGGCCGACGCCAAGGCTGCTCCCGCTGCTGCACCGGCCAAGGCTGACGCCAAAGCCGCTGCCCCCGCTGCTGCTCCCGCCCCGGCTGCCGCCGCTCCCGCCAAGGCCGACGCAAAAGCCGCCGCTCCGGCTGCTGCACCCGCCGCTGCCGCTGCACCGGCTGCCAAGGCTGACGCCAAGCCCACCGACAAGCCTGTGAAGGAAGCCGCCAAGAAAGACGACAAGGCTGCCGCACCTGCCGCTGCCCCGGCCGCCAAGGCTGATGCCAAGGCTGAAGCAAAGCCCGCTGCCAAGGCCGACGCAAAAGCGGAAGCCAAGAAGGACGACAAGGCTGCTGCCAAGGCCGATGCAAAGGCTGACGCGAAGCCCGCTGCCAAAGCCGATGCAAAGGCTGAAGCCAAGAAAGACGAGAAGCCTGCTGCCAAGGAAGCCAAGAAGGATGACAAGCCGGCTGCCAAGGATGCCAAGAAAGACGACAAGCCTGCCAAGAAGGACGACAAGGCCGCCGAACCCGCAAAGAAGTAATTTGCCCCGGCAAGTCTTCAAAGCCCCGCCCATGTTCCATGGGCGGGGCTTTTTATTTGTTGCGCTGTGCTCCGGAGCAACGTAAAAATCGTGGGGGCTTTTTGTTTGCGCCCGGAACTGTGGGAGACTTGAAAACTCGAATTTGCGTCGAGCTTGCTGCCTCCATATCCCATGAACTATCCCACCATAGAGCAATTCATCGGCAATACCCCCCTGGTGCGCCTGCAACGCATCCCGGTTCGCGATGGGGTGCACGCCAGCAACGTCATTCTTTCCAAGCTGGAAGGCAATAACCCGGCCGGCTCGGTGAAAGACCGGCCCGCTATATCGATGATTTCGCGAGCCGAAGCGCGCGGCGACATCAAACCGGGCGACACCCTGATCGAAGCCACCTCGGGTAACACCGGCATTGCACTGGCCATGGCCGCCGCCATCAAGGGCTACAAGATGGTGATCGTGATGCCCGACCATCTTTCCATCGAGCGTCGCCAGAGCATACGCGCCTACGGCGCTGAACTGGTGCTGACCCCGCAAAAAATCGGCATGGAGGGCGCCCGCGACCGCGCCGAGCAATTGAAGGTGGAACGCAAGGGTGTGATCCTGGACCAATTCGCCAACCCGGATAATCCGCTGGCCCACTACGAGGGCACCGGCCCCGAGATCTGGCGCGATACGGGAGGCAAAATCACCCACTTCGTCGCCACCATGGGCACCACCGGCACCATCATGGGCACGTCCAGGTTCCTGAAGGAAAAGAACCCGGATATCCAGGTCATCGGCGTACATCCGCAGGACGGTGCCAATGTACCCGGCATCCGTAAATGGCCCGAGGCCTATTTGCCGAAAATTTTCGACCGTGCGCGCGTTGATCGCGTCATTGAGGTCAATCAGCCTGAGAGTGAGGAAATGGCACGGCGGCTGGCCAGCGAGGAGGGCATTTTCGCCGGCATATCCTCGGGCGGTGGTTTGGCTGCTGCGCTGAAGGTCGCAAAAGAAGTGGAGAACGCGGTGATCGTGCACGTCATCGCCGACCGTGGCGACCGCTATCTTTCCACCGGCGTGTTCCCGGCATGACCCCCGTTCTCGTTTTCGATATTGAGACCATCCCGGATGTCTCGGGGCTCAGGAAGCTGCAAGGCCTGGACGCCGGCATGAGCGACGACGCGGTGGCGGAGTTGGTGTTCCAGCGCCGCCGCCAGCAGACCGGGGGCAGCGATTTCCTGCCGCATTATCAGCACCGCGTCTGCGCCATTTCCTGCGTGCTGCGCACCGACGACGGCTTGAAAGCCTGGTCCATCGGCAAGAAGGACGATGGCGAGAAGGTGCTGATCCAGCGTTTTTTCGATGGCATCGAGCGCTACACCCCACAGCTCGTCTCCTGGAACGGCGGCGGCTTCGACCTTCCCGTGCTGCACTACCGGGCGATGGTGCACGGCGTGGCGGCCGGGCGCTACTGGGACCAGGGCGAGGACGACCGCGACTTCAAATGGAATAACTACATCAGCCGCTACCACCAGCGCCACCTGGACCTGATGGACCTGCTGGCGCTATTTCAGCCGCGCGCCAATGCGCCGCTGGATGAGCTGGCCCAGCTCTGCGGCTTCCCGGGCAAGCTCGGCATGGACGGCGCGAAAGTCTGGGAGGCCTATCAAAAGGGCGAGATCGACGCCATCCGCAATTACTGCGAGACCGACGTCATGAACACCTATTTGCTCTATCTGCGCTTCCAGTTGATGCGCGGCGTGCTGAGCGATGACGGCTACGCGCAGGAGGAAAAAGTGGTGCGGGGCTTCCTCGCCGAAAACACTGGCACCGAGCACTGGAAGAAATTTGCCGAGGCCTGGAAATGATGTTGCCAAACAGGTTTGGCAAAGTTTCTATATGAAAAAACGCCGAGCAAGTAGCGTTCCGAAAATCAAGCTGAGCGGCGCGACCCAGGCCGGGATCGAAAGCCTGGGGCTGCGCTCGCAGCGCGAGATCGCCGCTGAAGTTCTGAAGGAAGAAATAAGGGTCGCTTTCAAGGGGGTAATGCTCGGCACCGGTGTTGGCCTTTTCGAAGCTCAGGCGATCGACGATTATGCAGACGAGCCTGAACAAGCGGCGCAGAGAGAAAAAGACGAAAAAGTCGACTGGACGAATATCCCGGCATCAGCCCTTAGTGAATGCAATAGCAGCCCCTCGTTCTTTGACCCCAAGGGCATGCTTTTTCATTTGCCGGCATATCTGATTGCCGACCTGAACGGAGAGTACGGGTTTGGAATGGCGTATTGCCTAACCATGTCCACAACAATGGAGAAGAGTTTTTCCCTCCTCAATACGGTGCAGCGGTCTGTCGTTCGGAACTATCTGAGTTACATTCTAGAGGAGTCGGACTATGAATTCGATCACGAGCACGTCCTGCGAGCGCTCACGAGCTATTGGTCGAGTTAGTCCGGTCTACTTACGCGTTTTTGCCGCGCTTTGTATGAGCTGCTTCAAGACCTTGGCATCCACGTCGGCCAGCCGATTGATGTAGATGCAGCCCTTGCCGACCTTGTGCTTGCCGAGCTTGGCGAGAATCTCGATGTATGCGCCCTGTCCACCGGGCAGGTAAAGCACAGTATTGCCCTTGCGCGGTGAAAAACCCATCAGCATCCAGTCCAGCTCCCGACCGCTTTCGTAGACCAGCTTTTTCGAACCAAAGCCGATGATGGCGCTGCCCCACATCTTGGGTGGTTCCTTGCTGACTTGCTCCATCAGCTTGCAGACCGCCACGGCGTCTTCGCGCCGTTCTTCATCGGTGATGCCGGCCAGAAATTCTTCGACGCTGGCTTGGGTTTCCTTGGTCTTTAATTCGGCCATGCATCACCTCCGACTATTACAGGTGTCTTAACTCCCCGGCATCGCCTTGCCGCCCAGCGCACGATACAAATCGGCCACCGACAGGCGCAAATCTCGTTCGGCAGCGATGCGGTCCAACTCGCTTTGCAAGAGGCCGCGCTCGGTATCGATCACGTCGAGCTGGCTGGCTACACCGTTATCGTAACGCAGTATAGCGAGCTTCCAGGCCTTGGTCAGCGAGGCCACGCGGCGCCCCTCGGCCTCGGCCACCTGGCGCGCCTTGGCGTGCTCGGCCAGGGCATCGGCGACCTCGCGGAAGGCGTTGGCCACCGCGGCGCGGTAGGCCTGCACCGCCTGCTCGTTGCGCGCCTCGGCCATACCTGCGCCGGAAGTCACGCGGCCTGCGCCCCAAATCGGCTGGGTCAGGTCGCCGGCGAAGCGCCAGGCGCGAGCCGGGCCGCTGAACAGGTCGTGCAGGGAGGTGCTTTCGCCGCCCAGAAAGCCGGTCAGTGAAATCGACGGGAAGTAGGCAGCGCGCGCGACACCAATGCGGGCATTGGCCGCGATCAGCTCCTGCTCGGCCTTGCGCACATCGGGGCGGTTCAGCAGCAACTCCGACGGCATGCCGGTCGGAATCTGCGGGGTGGTCAGGGAACTGGTGCGGTCGACCTTGTCGCCGATCACCGCTCGCGGCGAGCGGCCCAACAGGATGGCCAGCGCGCGTTCCTGCTTGGCGCGCGCCACTTCCACCGGTGGTAGCTGTGCCAGGGCAGCGTCGTACTCGGCCTCGCGCTGGTGGAACTCGAACTCCGATATGGCGCCGGCCGCGAAGCGTACCTTTTGCATATCCAGCTGTTCCTTGGCCCGCAGCAGGGCGAGCTGCCCGGTGGACAACTGCGCGTCCAGCGCCAGCAGAGCGATATAGCCCTGCGCCACGCCGCTTTCCAGCGCCACGCGCACGGCGTCGCGGTTGGCCTCCACGGCCATAAGGTCGGCGCGCGCCGCCTCGGTAGCGCGGCGGTACTTGCCCCAGAAGTCCAGGTCGAAGGAAATATTGATCGCGCCCTTGTTGCTGGTCGATTCCAGCGGAATGCCGGGCTGGAAATTGGGCGCGTCCTGCGAGGAACGCGAGCGCACCCGCCCGGCGGTGGCGTACAGCGAGGGGTACTGGTCGGCGCGGGTGATGCCAAACTGCGCCTCGGCTTCGGTGACGCGCGCAGCGGCGGCGAGGAGATCGGTGTTATGCGCCAGCGCTTCGTCGACCAGCTTGTCCAGCGCCTGATCGTGGAACACCGACCACCAGGGTAGCGCCGCCGAGGGTGCGGCCACCAGTCCGGCGGAGGGGGTGGGTGCCGGCAAATCCAGCGCCGGGCGCTGGTAGTCCGGGCCTACGGCGCAGCCTGCCAGCAGGGCACCCGATACTGAAAGTGAGAGGAGGGTTTTATTCATCGGTCTTGCCTTTCTGTAGCGGCGAGTGCACCGGCAAGGCGTGCGTCGTGGAGTGTTGCACACGCGCATGCTCGGCCTCGGCGCTGATGTCTTGTTCGGATCGGTCTTCCGTGAGCTTTCTGTCCGAGATGACCTTGTAGAACAAGGGCACGAAGAAAATCGCCAGGAAGGTGGCGGCCAGCATGCCGCCCATCACACCGGTACCCACCGAGTGACGCGCACCTGCGCCGGCCCCGCTGGAGAATGCCAGCGGCGCCACGCCCAGGATGAAGGCCATGGAGGTCATCAGAATGGGGCGGAAACGCAGGCGTGCCGCTTCCAGTGCAGCCGCAGCGGCGCTCATGCCTTCTTCGGACTTATAGACGGCGAACTCCACGATCAGAATGGCGTTCTTGGCGGCGAGACCGAGCAGCGTCACTAGGCCTATCTGGAAGTAGACGTCGTTGGTGAGCGGTGTGGCACCCACGAAAATCCCCACGTGGCTGACCAGCCATACCGCCGCCAGCGAACCCACCACGCCGAAGGGCATGGCGAACAGCACCGACAGGGGCAGGGACCATTTCTCGTACTGGGCCGCCAGGATCAGGAAGGCCATGATGGCCGCCAGTACCAGCATGATGGCGGCCGCACTACCCGAGGCGCGTTTTTCCTGGAAGGAAGAGCCCGTGAAATCGTAGCTCATGTCCGAGGGCAGCACCTGCTTGGCGATTTTTTCGAACTCGTCGATGGCCTCACCCGAGGAGCGGCCGGGCGCCGCCTGGCCGAACAGCTTCACGGCCGGCAGGTTGTTGTAGCGATCCAGCGAGTCGGGGCCGGCCGAGTACTCGACCTTGGCGAAGGCCGATACCGGCACCATGGCGCCGCGTTCGCTTTTGACGAAAATGCGGCTGATATCGTCGGGGCGCTTGCGGTACATGGTGTCGGCCGACATCAGTACCTGCCAGGTGCGGCCGTACTTGTTGAAGTCGTTGACGTAGTAGGTGCCCAGGGTCGCCGCCAGAGTATTGAAGGCGGAATCCAGCGGGATACCCAGGGCCTTGGCCTTTTCGCGATCCACATTGAGCTTCAATTGCGGAGACGCGGGACGCCATAGCGATTGCACCATGCCCAGCACCTTGCTCTGGTGTGAGGCACCGATGACGCCGCCCATGGCTTGCGCCAGTTTTTCCGGACCGCCGTCGCCCTTGTTCTGTATATACACCTCAAAGCCCGAGGTATTGGACAGGCCGAAGATCGGCGGAGGGGCGAAGGCGATGGTCAGGGCTTCCTTGATGCCGGCGGTTTTCATGAAGAATTCGCCGACCAGGGCGCTCACGGGAACGTGACGATCATCCCAATGCTTTTGCGTGACAAAGATAGTGGCCGCGCTATTGCGGTAGCCACCGCCCAGGAAGTCGAAGCCGGTGAAGGCGATCACGTCCTGGTTATTGGGGTTGGACTTGATGGCGGCAACCACCTCGCCCACCACCTTGTCGGTACGGTCCAACGAAGCGCCGTCGGGCAGGAACACGGCGGCGATATAAAAGCCCTGGTCCTCGTCGGGCAGCAACGATTTGGGCGTGGTGAACAAGAGGCCGAACATCAGGGCCACCATGGCGCCGAACAGCGTGGCGCCCAGGGCCCCGCGCTTGATCATCCACAGCACGCCGCCCGTATAACCGCGGGTTACGCGCGCGAACCAGTCGTTGAATTTGACAAAGAAGGGCGCAGGACTGCGCTGGGCCCCTGAGAGCAGGGCCACGCATAGCGCCGGCGTCATCGTTAGCGCCACCACGCCCGAGATCACCACGGCAATCGAAATCGTCACCGAGAACTGGCGATACAGTTCGCCCGTGAGGCCGCCCAGGAAGGCGATGGGTACGAACACCGATACCAGCACCAGCACGATGGCGATCACCGGACCCGTCACCTCGCGCATGGCCTTGATGGCGGCATCGCGCGCGGCCAGCTTCTCCTCGTGCATGATGCGCTCGACGTTTTCCAGCACCACGATGGCGTCGTCCACCACGATACCGATGGCCAGCACCATGCCGAACAAGGTCAGGGTATTAAGCGAATAGCCCAGCAGTTTCAGCCCGGCGAAGGTGCCGATCAGCGACACCGGCACGGCCGCGAACGGGATCAGGGTGGCGCGCCAGTTCTGCAGGAACAGGAACACCACCAGGAACACTAGGACCATGGCCTCGGCCAGGGTCTTCACCACTTCACGGATCGACACTTCCACAAAGCGCGTGGTGTCGTAGGGAATCTGATAGGTGAGCCCCTTGGGGAAGCGCGCTTCCGCCGCTGCCAGCGTGGCTTTGACTTCCTTGCCCACGTCCAGCGCGTTGGCGCCGGGCTGCAGGAATACGCCGATCAGGGTGGCGGGCTTGCCATTGATGCGGCCGATGAACTCGTAGTCCTTGGAGCCGAGTTCCACGCGTGCGATGTCCTTCAGGCGCAGGCTGCTGCCATCGGGGTTGGATCGCACGATGATTTTCTCGAATTCCTCGGCCGTGGTCAGGCGCCCCTTGGTGGTGATGGTATAGACCATCTCCTGACCGCCGCCGTTGGGCGACTGGCCGATCTTGCCGGCGGCGAACTGCGAGTTCTGCTCGTTGAGCGCCCGCGTGACGTCGTCCACCGTCACTTTGAGTTGCGTCATGCGATCGGGCTTCAGCCAGATGCGCATGGCGTAGTCTTTGGCGCCGAAGATCTGCACATTGGCGGTGCCCGGCACGCGCTTGACGTTATCCAGCACGTTCAAGGTGACGTAGTTGGAGATGAAAAGATCGCTCAAGCTATTGTCGGGCGAGTTGAACGCGATCACCTGCAGGAAGGAAATGGAACCCTTCACCACCGTGACGCCCTGGCGCCGCACTTCCTGCGGTAGCTTCGCGTCGATCTGCTTGATGCGGTTATTGACGTCGACCGAGGCCTGATCGGGATTGGTGCCGATTTCGAAGGTCACGGTGATGGTGCTGGTGCCGTTCGAGGTCGAGGTCGAGGACATGTACATCAGGCCCTCGATGCCGGTGAGGGCGTTCTCGATGGGTGCTGCGACAGTCGATTCGATTACGTCAGCCGACGCACCCGGATAGTTCGCGATCACCTGTACCGTCGGCGGGGCGATTTCCGGATATTGCGCAATCGGCAGCGCGCGCATGGAGGCCAGGCCAGCGATCACGATAAAAATCGAGATCACAAAGGCGAAGATAGGCCGGTCTATAAAAAATCTTGAAAACATGAATGGAGTCTCCGCTATTACGCGCTATTACTTCTTGGCCGGGGCTTTGTCATCAGCCGCGGCGGCGGGCTTCGCTGGTGCCGGGGCCGGGGCCGGTGCTGGTGCGGGCGCGGCCTTGTCGGTCGGCTTGGCGTCGGCCTTGTTGTCCTTGGCGGCTGGTGGGCCACCGGGACCACCCGGTCCACCTTGCGCGGCCTGCTGAGCGGCAGCCTTGGCGGCTTCTTCTTCCGTCATGGGCACGATGGGCTGTCCCGGGAAAAAGATGCGCGCGGTACCGTCGACGATGATCTGGTCGCCTGCCTGCAAACCCTGGCGGATGACCCAGCCGTTCTTGTCCTTGCCGTCCAGAGCAACCCACTCGCCCGGCACCACCGGACGCGGCTCGGCGGCGGGCTTGCCGTCCTGGCCCTTGCCGACCAGGTAAACGAATTTGCCCTGCGGGCCGTCGAGCACCGCGCGCTGGGGCACGGCGATGGCGTCGGGACGCGAGGCGCCGGTCAGCACCACGCGCACGAATTGACCCGGCGTGAGGACCGCGTCGCCGTTGGGTACTTCGGCGCGCGCCGCGTAGGCGCCGGTGTTGCCGTCGGCCTTGTAGTCGTTGAAGTTGATCTTGCCCGTCGGCTTCAGCCACTGCCCTTCGGCGGATTTCAGGCGCACCTGGTAGCCGCCTTTGGCGAGTTTCAGGCGGCCGGCGGCCAGTTCGGCGGCGATTTCATTGCGCTCGCGCTCGGCCACCGAGTAATACACATGCATGGGATCGGTCTGCGCCATGGTGGCGAGCAGGCTATCGCCGGCGGCGTTGGCCAGTGAGCCTTCCACTTTCAGCGCGCGGCCGATCACGCCCGAGATGGGCGCGGTGATATAGGTATAGCCCAGGTCCACCTTGGCGCTGGCGAACTGTGCCTGCGCCTGCTTTTGCTGCGCCTTGGCGATATCGTACGCCGACGCTGCCGTATCCCATTCCTTCTGGCTGATGGCCTTGGCCTCGATCAGCGGCTTCAAGCGCTGGTATTCGCGCTCGGCCTGCTTGAAATTGGCGTCGGCGCTGGCGACACCGGCCTCAGCCTGCGCGGCGGCGGCGGCGTACAGGGCGGATTCCAGTTTGAACAGCGGTTGACCGGCGCGGATCGGCGCCCCTTCTTCATACAGGCGCTTTTCGATAATGCCGTTGACGCGCGCGCGGATTTCCACCTCGCGCGAACCGGCCGTCTGGCCCACGTATTCGTAATCCACCGGTACATCCTTGGCGGCCACTACCTGGTAAGTGACCATGGGCGGGGGAAAACCACCGCCGTGCCCCTGCGCGCCGGAATCGCAGCCGGCCAGGGCCAACAGGACGCTGGCGGCCAGACCGAGGCCAAGGCCGGAGCGCAGCGTGGAAGGTTGATGCAGGTCAAAGAGACGGCTGGACATACGAGTACCTTTCGGAATACAGAGGGAGGACGCGGCGGGAAACCGATGTTGCTACCCGATACGGGTGATTGCCGCAAAGGGGGAAAGGGGGTATCATACATACATTCACGGATGTATGTAAAGTGACAATTTGGTTAAACCGATGGAATTGCAACACGGTGATGGGGAAATCCGGAAAAGCCCCTTCAACGTAAATAGGTATGCAGGCGGACGACTCATGCGAATTGGAAGCCCACCGCGTGAGCAAGATTGAATCATTATCCGGAACTTGAACCCACCGACAGAGTATTGGCATGGCCCGAAAGACAAAGGAAGAAGCACTGGCGACCCGCAACAAGCTGCTGGACACGGCCGAGCGCGTGTTCAACGAGAAGGGCGTGTCCGGCACGTCACTGGCCGACATCGCCGAGGCAGCCGGGCTGACACGTGGGGCTATTTACTGGCATTTCAAGAACAAGGCCGATCTTTTTGAAGCCATGATCCAGCGCGTGGTGCTGCCCATGGAAGAAATGGTCGAACGCTTCGGTGACCTGGCCATCGAAGAACCGCTGCTATTCATCAAGGCCGGCGCCATGAACGCCTTTCAACTCATCGAGGGCGACCGCCAGGCGCAGTGCGTGTTTGAAATCATGATCCACAAATGCGAGGCCATCGGCGATATGGCCGGGGTGCGCGAGCGCCAGCGCGACAACCGCAACGAATGCCTGGAGCACGTGGAGCAGGGCTTCGTCAACGCCGTAAAAAAAGGCCAGCTGCCCAAATCGGTGCAGCCGCGCCAGGCCGCCATCGGCATGCACGCCCTGGTCGACGGTCTGATTACCAATTGGGTGCTGGCACCCGGTTATTTCTCGCTGACCAAGGACGGCGAGCGCATCCTCGACAATTATCTGGACGGGCTGAAAGCGCAGGCGCCGGCCAAACCGCGCAAAGTCGCGGGCAAGGCCGCCGGCAAGGTCGTCAGACTGGCGGCTTAGTTTTTATTTCCAGTTCCGCGTCTACCGCAGTATTTTCTTTTCGGAACGGGCCGTGCTCGTTCAATTCGTCCACGTATTGCGCCAGTCCGCCCGACTCGCGCTGCAAATAGTCTTCCACCGCGTGCGCGAAACGCGCATCCCGGAGCCAATGCGCCGAGTGGCATTTCACCGGTAAAAAACCGCGCGCCAGCTTGTGCTCGCCCTGTGCGCCGCCCTCGAACAAGGCAATGCCGCGCTCTATGCAGAATTCCAGGGTCTGGTAGTAACAGGTTTCAAAATGCAGGCCGGAATGGAATTCGCTGCTGCCCCAGTAGCGCCCGTAGAAAGCGTCGGCGCCGAACAGATTGAAGGAAGCAGCGATCGGCTGCCCGTCGCGCAGCGCCTGCACCAGCAGTATGTTTTCCGGCATACGCTCAGCCAGCAGGCCGAAGAATTCGCGATTCAAATAGGGCGTGGAGTGGTGGGCGCGATAAGTGCGCTGATAACAGCGGTAAAAAAAGTCCCAGTCGGCCTCGGTGAGCTCGTCGCCGGTGTTGCGTCGCATGACAATGCCGGCCGCAGCCACTTTTTTGCGTTCCTGTTTGATTTTCTTGCGCTTGTCGTGGCTCATCGTCGCCAGAAAATCCTCGAAGCTGCGATAGCCGGCGTTGCGCCAATGAAACTGCACGGCGATTCGCGACATCATGCCGGCCGCCGTCAGCGCCTGGTGTTCAGCTGCGCTCGGGAACAGCACGTGCAGGGAAGAAACATTTTGCTCGCTCGCTACCGTCAGCAGGGCTTCGATCAAGATCTGCCGATCGCTATCGGTTTCGGCCATGAGGCGCGTACCGCCGCAGGGTGTGAACGGAACCGCCGCCAGCAGCTTGGGGTAGTAGTCCAGTCCCGCGCGCTGGTAGGCCTCGGCCCAGGCCCAGTCGAACACGTACTCACCGTAGCTATGGCCCTTTACATACAGAGGCACGGCGCCGGTCAGGCGGGTACGGCCCTCGGCTTCGCGGCGCAGCAGCAGAAACTGCGGTAGCCAGCCGCTTTGCGCCGTGGTGCAGCCCGCGTCTATCATCGACTGCAGGAAGGCGTGGCACAGCGTGGGATTGCCGCCGGTCAGCGCGTCCCATTGTTCGGCCGGAACGGCAGCGAGGCTATCGACGATCTCCAGTTGGTATTCGCGCATAAATAGGCAGCCGGGTCAGTCCGTATAATAGCCCGTCGTACTTCTCTTTTCGCTTCTCTTTTCACTTCCGTCTTCCCGCGCTGTCACCATGAAAATTGCCGTTGCCCAAATGAATCCCGTGCTGGGCGACCTGGCAGGCAATACCAAAGCCTTGCTGGCTTACGCCGAGCAGGCCAAGGCGGCCGGTGCCACCCTGATGGTGGCGCCGGAACTGGCCCTATGTGGTTATCCGCCGGAAGATTTGCTGTTTCGCGCCGATTTTCGCGAGGCCTGCGCCGAGGCGCTGGCCGGGTTCGCGGCGCAGGTGCAGGGCATTCGTGTCCTGCTGGGGCACCCGCATGTAACCAATGGACAATTGTTCAATGCCGCCTCGCTGATCGAAGCGGGCCGCGTGGTCCACACCTATCACAAGCAGCGTCTGCCCAACTATCAGGTGTTCGACGAGGCGCGTTATTTTTCTGCCGGTAGCCAGCCCTGTGTGTTCGAGCACGAGGGCGTAAAAGTCGGCGTGCTGATTTGCGAGGACCTCTGGTTTCCGGAGCCGGTGGCTGCCGCCCGCGCCGCCGGCGCGCAGATGATCGTCGCCCCCAACGCCTCACCTTACGATTTTCGCAAGCTCGATCTGCGCTACGACGTGGTGCGCGCAAGGGTTGCTGAATGCGGTCTGCCGGTGCTGTATACGCATATGGTGGGTGGGCAGGACGAGTTGCTGTTCGACGGCGCGTCCTTTGCCGTCAATGCCGACGGCAGCGTCGGTTATCAGGGCCGTGAGTTTTGGGAAACCCTGGACATCGTGGAATATCAGGCCGGTGCGTTTTCGGGCAAGGTCGCTGCGCCGCAGGAAGTTGCCGCCAGCGTGTATCTTGCGCTGGTCGTGGCGTTGGCGGACTACGTCAATAAAAATCAGTTTCCCGGTGTGCTGCTGGGCTTATCGGGCGGCGTGGATTCAGCACTGACGCTGGCCATCGCCGTCGATGCCCTGGGCAAGGATAGGGTGCACGCGGTGATGATGCCCTCCGAATTCACCGCGCAAATCTCGCTGGACGACTCGCGCGAGATGGCCGCCATCCAGGGCGTGCGCTACGATGAAATCGGCATCACTCCCATGTTCGAGCAGTTCAAGTCGGCGCTGACGCCGTCCTTTACCGGGCGCAAAGCCGACACTACCGAGGAAAACATCCAGGCGCGGGTGCGCGGCACGCTGCTGATGGCGCTGTCCAATAAATTCGGCGCCATGGTGGTGACCACCGGCAATAAATCGGAAATGGCGGTGGGTTACTCAACCCTGTATGGCGATATGGCCGGCGGCTACGCCATTCTCAAGGATGTTTCCAAGACCCTGGTGTACCAGCTCTGCCATTGGCGCAACCGGCAATCGCGGGTGATTCCCGAGCGCGTCATTACCCGTCCGCCCAGCGCCGAACTGCGGCCCGACCAGAAAGACCAGGATTCCCTGCCGGACTACGCCATCCTCGACCAGATCGTGGAACTTTTCATGGAACAGGACCGCGCGCCCGCCGATATCGTCGCGGCCGGTTTCGTCGAGGCGGATGTGGCGCGGGTGACGCGGCTCCTGAAAATCAATGAGTACAAGCGCCGCCAGAGCCCGGTGGGCGCCAAGATCACGCGGCGGGGATTTGGCAAGGACTGGCGTTATCCCATAACATCGCGCTATTGGCCCAGATAAGGCCACAGTCCCAACCCGCAGCTCCAACCGCCACCAGCCGCCCGCCCGCGAGGTCAAAAAATGAAAAAAATAGAAGCCGTCATCAAGCCCTTTAAGCTAGACGAGGTGCGCGAGGCCCTGCAGGAACTGGGCGCCTCCGGACTGACCGTCACCGAGGTAAAGGGTTTCGGCCGGCAGAAGGGCCATACCGAGTTGTACCGCGGGGCGGAATACACGGTCGATTTTCTGCCCAAGGTCAAGGTTGAGGTGATCGTCGCCGAGGACATGGTGGAAAAGGCCCTGGACGCCGTCATCAAGGCGGCCCGCACCGGCAAAATCGGCGACGGCAAGATTTTTGTAACCGAAGTTAGCCAGGTGGTACGCATCCGTACCGGCGAAACGGATGAGGACGCCGTCTAGACCGCTTGGGAGAACGTCGTCTGAGCCCAACGTTCTCACTAGCAAAAAACCAGGGGGAACCCGGCAATTCCATCGCGCGCAGGCCGGGTTTATGGTAAGGTGAGCGCCTAGTCGGGTCCAAGACCAATTCTAGGGAGGCGAAATGCTACTGGCCGCTTTTTATGTGTTCGCAATTCTTTGCATCATTCTGTACTACACCGGTCATCTGAGACGCTGGAAATGCGAATGGGTGCTGTTCCTTCTGGCACTGGCGGTATTCCCGGCCGTATTCTTCTTATAAGCAGCCGGACTCAAGAATCCAAAAACCCGTTGCGGGTACCCGCAACGGGTTTTTTATTGCCCGTAGTCGGCGGCTAGGTCTGTCCAGCTGAGGTGGTCTGCCTGGCCAGCGGGTCCTGGCGGTAAAACAGGCGCAGCTGCTCATATACCTGCGGGTAGCTGTCCATGACGTTTTCCGGCATCTCGAAAAACGCTTCCGAAATCACCGCGAAAAACTCGGCCGGGTTTTCGCTGGCGTAGGGATCGATGGGCAGGGCGTCCAGCGCCGATCCAATATTTCTTCCCCGCCGCCGGTCGCGCCGGTCGGCGGCGTCGACCACTTTGCAAAAGTCCAGATAGGCGGCCATGAAGGCGTCGCGCCACGCTTGGGTGCTCATGCCCTTGTGCAAGGGTGGAAAACCGCTGGCACGGCCGTTTTTCATATCCAGTTTGTGCGCAAACTCGTGCATGACGACGTTGTAGCCGTCGACGGCGCGTGACGGGTCGCCGGGCATGGCCACGTCGTCGTAGGACAGCACAACCGGCCCGCCCAGCCAGGCTTCTCCGGCCAACGGGTCCTGCACCACGTGCACCACGCCGGCTGCGTCGGTCACTTCGCGCTCGGGTACGAACTGGCCGGGGTAGATGACGATGTCGCTCCAGCCGTCGTACCAATCGGCGCCCAGTTCCAGGATCAGGATGCAGGCCTGCGCCGCGACCTGTATCTGTATGGTCTCGTCGATTTCAATGCCGCCGGCGGCTACGAATTTTTTGCGCGCCAGAAAATCGGAGGCGATCAGGCGCAGGCGCCGGTGTTCCTCATCGCTGAGGCCTTCCAGAAAACGATAGTGGCGGGTGAGGTGCCGCCAGCGCGCCTCGTCGATCAGCGGCACCGGGCCGCGCAGGGCGGAACGAAGGCGGTTAGTCAGTTTGCGCAGCAAGTTCCGGTCCGGTCGCTTGGGTGGAGGTTGGGGAGTGCAGGTCCTCGACGATAGCTGCGGCCAGTTTCTCAATACTCAAGGGCGACGAGCCCTCGGCCTTGTTGTTGACGATCACATAGCAGGGTTGTCCCTCACGCGCAGCGCGCACGCACTCGGCCGCCAGCACCGCGCGGCTGTCGGGGTCTTCATCGACCAGGCGGTTGAAGGGCTGGTAGCGCGCCTTGGCGTCCTCGTACTTGAAGCCCGAATGCAGGGACCAGCGGGCGATGAAAGCGCCCTCGGGCATCACCGCGCGCATGGCGGCGGTCTGCTCGCGCGGCCCCGGCATGCGCGCGTGGCTGGCCAGGCAAAACTGCGCGCCCACGGTCTTGAGACAGGTAAAAAAGCGCGTCGTCATCAGTTCCGGGTCGCGGATTTCCACGGCGTACAGCGGGTAGGGCGGCAGGGCTTTCAGGAATCGGTACAGGCGGTTGATGAAGGCATCGGGATTGCGGGTGATATTGCCCTGCGGTGGAAACTGAAATACCAGCGGGCCAGATTTGCCGCCCAGTCCGGCGAGGGCGGGGTTGACGAATTCACGGGTGGCGTAGTCGGCGTCCAGATAGTAGGGGCTATCGCTGAATTTGCCGCTGTCGTCGCGCACATAAGAACTGGTAATCGCCATGGGCGCCTTGACCAAAAAGCGAAAATGGTCAGGCACCTGCGCCGCGTATTTTGCGTAGTCGGCTTCGCTGATGGGCGAGTAAAAAGTGCGGTCTATGCCCACCGTGCGGAACAAGGCGTGCTGCGCATAGGCCTGCAGGCCCTCGCGCGCCAGCCGGGTTTCCGGGTAGCCGCTGTCGTACACCAGGCCTTCCCAGCCGGGAAAGGACCAGGACGAAGTGCCCAGATAAATCGCCGGCGTCAGCCTGTCGGCGATGGCGGAGCGTTCCGCATTTGCCGCCGCCGCACCCACACCCTTTGCCCGGGATTTTGCCTGCGAATTTGCCTGCGACGCGGCTGGCTTTTCGCCGTGCGGGGCGGCGTCGGCGGGTTTGCCTTCAGCGGCGGGCAGACCAAACAAATCGGGTTGGGAGGACATGTAATGTGGGGGAAACAATTGCATAGTGACTACGCGCTATGATTATTGCACGCTGTTTATATGACCCCTTGCGCGACCCGTGCAAAGGCCCCAAAAATTCCGGACCCCATTGCCATGACCAAAATCGCACCCCGCAATCTATCCCTCATTCTGGCGCTGGGCGCTCTGCTGGCGGCCTGCGCGGCTCCCACCAGCACGGCGCCGGTGGTGGAGGCCTCGCGCCTCGCCGAACGTCCCGCCACCGCCGATCCGGGTTGGCTGCTGAAGGGCACCGTGGTCACCATGAACGCCAATAACGAGGTGCTGACTGGTGCGCGCCTGTGGATACGCGATGGCGTGATCGGCGCCGTCATCAAGGCTGGTGAGGCGCTGCCGCCGGGAGCGGAAAACGCCAAGCCGCTGGATACCGGCGGGATGATCTATCCCGGGCTTATCGACATCCACAACCACCCCGAGTACGCCATGTACCCGCTGTTGCCCTTGAAGCGCAAATACCTGGACCGCTACGAGTGGCGCTACTACGACGATGATTACGATAAGCGCATCACCAAAATGCAGTCCTTCATCACCGGCGCCAAGTACCTGAACCTCTATCCCGAGGTAGGCCGCTACGGAGAATTGAAGGCGCTGGTGGCCGGCACCACCAGCCTGCAGGGCATGCGCAAGGACCAGCCCTACGCGGCCGAAGGCTGCCTGGTGCGCAATACCGAAACGGCCAGCGTGGGCGCGGCCAAGGTGACCTCGCAGCTCGATATGCCGCGCGACACCGCCGAGTGGGCGGCCCTGAAAAAGGCGGTGCAGGGCGGCCCGACGGTGATGCACGTGGGCGAGGGCAACGGCTTTCGCATGGCGCGCGAATACGAATCCCTGAAGTTGAGCGAGGCCAACGTCGGCAAGCTCGCCGTCATACACGGGGTGGGATTGGGGGCACCCGAGTTCGATGAAATGGCCAAACAACACAATAGCCTGGTCTGGTCGCCGCTATCCAATTTCATGCTCTACGGCAGCACCGCCAAGGTGGAGATGGCGCGCAGCAAGATGGTTGCCGTGAGCCTGGCGCCGGATTGGGGACCTTCCGGCAGCAAGTCCCTGCTGGCCGAGCTAAAGGTGGCTGATCTGGTCAACCGCAACCAGTTCACCGCGAAAATCAGCGATCTGGAACTAGTGGCCATGGTGACGCGCCAACCGGCTGCAGCGTTAGGCTGGGGCGAAAAGCTGGGGCAGATCGCCCCCGGTTTCCTGGCCGACCTGGTGGTGATGGACGGCCGCAACGCCGACCCCTACCGCAACCTCATCGACGCCATCGAGGAAAACGTGCGTCTGGTGACCATAGACGGCGTGGCGCTGTACGGCGATGCGGCCATCATGAAATCGCTGCGCACGCCCGATGCCATCGAAGACGCGGGGCTGTTCGGCACGCGCCGCGCCAAGGCCATCGCCATCAATTGCCCGGCACTACCGAAAACCACCCTGCCTGAGCTGCGCAAGGTATTGCAGCAGGCGCTGTCCACGGATGCTGTCTATGCGCTGACGCGCGTCGACGCCGCGCAACTGGCGGCCGACGCCAAGAGCTGCTCCGTCACCCTGTCCAACCCGGCGACGGCGGAAGAAATGAAAAAGGTGGTCAAGTGCAAGTTCAGCCTGCCGTTCGAGGCCACCACGCTGAGCCCGCTGGTGACCAGCGACGACCCGGATTTTTTTCCGCGCCTGCTGGCCATTCCCGGCGTGCCGGCTTATATGAAGGACCTGCCCAATTACTGGAAACACTGAAAGCCTTGCGAATCGGGGGATGACGATGAAGAGAAATTTTTTCGCGCAGGCGTGGTGCTGTTTGGCGGCAGCAGCGGTAGCGATGGCGACGACGGTGGTCATCGCCCAGACTCCTGTCAACGATGAAGCCGCAGTCCGCGAGGCGGTAGGGCATTATTTTCGCGGCATGAAATTCAACGATGTCGAGAGCCTGAAAAAAGTCTTCTGGCCGGAGGCGAAACTGTCTTTCGTCAAGAAGGACGGACAGCTCGGGCAGCTCTCGCAAACCCAGTGGTACGAGGGCTTTGCCGCCAGCGCCGGCAAGGAGGAGAAGGTCGATTTGCGCGTGGTCTCGCTGGATATCAGCGGTGATGCCGCCCAGGTGAAGGTCGAGGAGGAGTATCCCAAGTCCCTGTACACGAACTACCTGTCGCTGCTGAAAATCGGCGGCGAATGGAAAATCGTCAACAAGATTTATACCGTACGGCGTAAGTCTTCTTGAAGCCTCGTTGCATGATGCCCCGTTACGGTGCGAGGCGGGTCATTCCCCAGGTGTCGTCGGTCAAGGCGCTGGTTAGTGAATAACAAATCCGGTCGTGCAGGCGGCTTCTGCGTCCCTGCCAGAACTCGAAGCGGTCGGCTTTGAGCCGGTAGCCGCCCCAATGCGGGGGGCGCGGCGGATTCAGCGCGTAGCGTGCCGCGTATTCGGCCGCCTTGGCCACCAGCCAGGCGCGTGAGGACAGCACCTCGCTTTGCGGCGAGGCCCAGGCGCCTATGCGCGAATCCAGCGGGCGCGAGGCGAAGTAGGCGTCGCTCTCGGCCGCCTCGGCCTTCTCCACGCTACCCTCGATGCGTACCACCCGTTCCAGTTCCACCCAATGAAACTGCAGGGCGGCGTGCCCGTTGGCGGCCAGTTCGCGACCTTTGCGGCTCTGGTAGTTGGTGTACCAGACCGGGCCGCGCGCATCGAAACCCTTGAGCAAGACCACACGGGTGGAAGGCCGGCCGTTTTCGCCCACCGTCGCCAGCGTCATGGCGGTTGGCTCGGGAAGCTGGGCCTTGAGCGCCTCGTCCAGCCATTTTTGAAACTGGGTGAAAGGGGAGGCGTCGGCGTCTTCCTCGTTCAGGGAGGCGAGCTTGTACTCCTTGCGCAGGTCGGCGATGTTGGCGGAGATAGTGTTGGGATGCGTCATGTCGAAACCATAATCGATTTTCGGGCCATGCGTGCGAGCCCTTCATCCGCATTGTCGTCGCACAACGACAGCAAGTCCATCCAGCGATAACCTAGCGATTCGCTGGATAGCGTGATCGCGGTATTGACGGCGACGACGCGATAGCGAAGGTCGTAGTGAAAGTGCCTGGCCTCGTTGCCGCGCTCGGGAATTTCGTGCACGTCCACATCGAACAGGCGCCCGTCGAAGAGGGTGAGTCGGGCAATGCCGCTTTCCTCGCGCGCCTCGCGCAGCGCCCCGGCGGCGGGGGAATCGTCCTCCTCGTCGAGGTGGCCACCCGGCTGCAACCAGCGGTTCAGCTTGGCGTGGTGCAGCAGCAGCGCCTGCCGGCAGGCGGCGTCGGTGACCCAGGCCGAGGCGGTGAAATGTCCCTCGGCCAGTGCGCGCCGCCACCAGTCACCGGGATGGCGCATAGCCAAATCCATGCAGCTCGCGACGTATTTCTCCTCTGTGGAATCGAAAACCGGGTGGGCCGAGAGGGCCGCTAGAAGTGCCTGGGCGGTGATCATGGTGACTGGCGTGAAGGGCTTGCGGTGAGCGGTATTGTGCGCTGCAGAGGCGCTTTGGACGGTGGTCGGAAACGGCGAAGGTTCGTCAACCGATGGTTAAAAACGATTTTTCCCTCTGGAAATCGAACAAAAAATAGTTGCATCTCCACCACATCGTGTTGCACATTCACTCGAATAATGCGCTATATTTGCGTCCGTGGGACGGAATGCACTATGAAACATGGTGCCCGCGCCGCAAAATGTTTCTGGGATATTTCGACAACAGACTGGAGGAATTACATGGCTGCAAAGAAACCTGCCGCAAAAAAGCCCGCTGCCAAGAAGCCGGCCGCGAAGAAACCCGCCGCAAAAAAACCCGCAGCAAAAAAGCCCGCCGCTAAAAAGGCTCCCGCCAAAAAAGCCGCTCCGAAGAAAAAACCCGCTGCCAAGAAGCCCGCTGCCAAGCGTAAGCCCAACGCCGCGTTCATGAAGCCCGTTACGCCCAGTGGTGTGTTGGCTGCCGTTATCGGCGCCGCCGCTTCTCCGCGCACCGAGATCACCAAAAAGATCTGGGACTACATCAAGAAGAACAAACTTCAAGATGCCGTCAACAAGCGCATGATCAACGCCGACGACAAGCTCAAGGCCGTATTCGGTGGCAAGAAATCCGTTTCGATGTTCGAGATGACCAAACTGGTCTCCTCGCACCTCAAGTAATCGGTTTTCCAGCGTATTTGGCAATATACGCAAGGCCGGTGAGATAATCCTCACCGGCCTTTTGTTTTTTGGGGAGAATGACCGTGACGACAACTAATCACACCGTACGCCTCATCGCCCGCCCGGTCGGTGAAGCCAAGCGCGAAGACTTCGCATTCGCCGACGAAACCATCGTCGCACTCGCCGAGGGCGAGATGCTGCTGAAAGTCCACTACCTGTCGCTGGACCCGGCCATGCGCGGCTGGATGCGCGAAGGAAAATCCTATATCGAACCGGTGGCCCTGGGCGACGTGATGCGCGCCGGTGGCATCGGCGAAGTGGTCGAATCCAACCAGGGCAAGTTCGCCAAGGGCGACTTCCTGGTGGGCATGACCAATGTGCAGACCTACTGCGTGACCGATGGGCGCGGCTTTACCAAGGTCGACCCCAAGCTCGCGCCCCTGACGACCTATCTCAACGTGCTGGGCATGCCCGGCATGACCGCCTACTTTGGCCTGCTCGACGTCGGCCAGCCCAAAGAAGGTGAAACGGTATTGGTGTCCGGCGCCGCCGGGGCCGTGGGGGCGACGGTAGGGCAGGTGGCGCGCATCAAAGGCTGCCGTGCGGTCGGCATCGCCGGCGGCGCCGAGAAATGCGCTATTGCCATGGAGCAGTACAAGTTCGACGCCTGCGTGGATTACAAGGCCGGCAACCTGCGCAAGGCGCTCAAGGAGGCCTGCCCCAACGGCGTGGACGTTTATTTCGACAACGTCGGCGGCGAGATCCTCGATCTGGCTCTGACCATGATCAACCGCAAGGCGCGCATCATCGTTTGCGGCGCCATCTCGCAGTACAACGCCACCGGCGAAGTGAAGGGCCCGGCCAATTACCTTTCGTTGCTGGTCAATCGCGCCCGCATGGAGGGCATTGTCGTGTTCGACTACGCGGCGCGCTACAAGGAAGGCGCCATGCAAATGGGCCAGTGGCTGATGGAGCGCAAGATGATCTCCAAGGAGCACGTGGTCGAGGGCATAGACACTTTCCCGCAGGCCCTGCAAAAACTCTTCACCGGCGAAAATCTGGGAAAATTGGTATTGAAGGTTTCCTGATGGCCGCTTGGTGAAGACCATAAAAGAGGTAGCTGAAAAGAGGCCGATGAAAACGTCAGCCACGCCAGAAATGGGATTGTTGCGGTCTGTCCTTCGGGCCGTGCTGCTGACGTGTCTGCTGGCCGGCTCCTCGGCCTGGGCCGACGATGCCGCAGAGATGCGCGCCTTCGACGCCCGCGTCCAGGCCGCTACTCACGCCGAAGCGCTGGCCCCTTACCGTACCTACCAGACCGCCATGTTCAAGGCCATCGACGTGGACCTGGCCGGGGCCTTCAGCCGTTGTGCCACGCAGACGGCCAATGCGGATAGCCGGCCCTTTGCCCTGGTGGCTGACCTCGATGCTGCGGCACGCCCCCGCAACATCGCAGTCCGTCCGGAAACCAATGTGGCCCTTTGCCTGAAAGCAGCCTTCGTCAAATTTCCCTTTCCCAAGCATCCGCCGAAAATCAATGGGCGCAACGGCCTGCCCATATTGCTGACCCTGAGCATCGCCCATTAGCAGAGGGAGCTACCCGATGAGCGGTATGAACGGTGACCGGTCTGACAACCCGCAAATCATTTTGTGGCGGCACGCCGACGCTGAAAACGAGGCAGCCAACGACCTGGCGCGGCGGCTCACCGAGAAGGGCCGCTCGCAGGCCCTGCGCATGGCCTCCTGGCTGACAAACCGCATGGGCGGTGACCTGGCCGGCTGGCGGGTACTGTGCAGTCCCGCCGTGCGTGCGCAGCAGACTGCCTTATCGCTTTCCGGCCAACTGGAAACGGTCGCCGCTATCGCCCCCGATGCGCCGGCCTCGGCCGTGCTGGAGGCGGTGGGTTGGCCCGAGCTTACCGGCAACATCATCGTGGTCGGCCATCAGCCTACCCTGGGCATGGTGGCGGCCCGGCTCCTGAACGGGGTCGACGGCTATTTGTCGATCAAGAAAGGCGCCGTGTGGTGGTTCGAGTTGCGCGACCGTGGCGGGCAGCGCGAAACCATACTCAAGGCCATGACCCTGCCCGAGTCGCTGCCGCCGCTATAGTTTTTTGTGGATCACGCTTGGCCGGGCGCCAGTGCCACGGCGACACCGAGGCCGGTCCACTCGGCCGTTTCCTGGTTCAACTCGTAGTCGGTCAGATCGTGCTTGGCCAGCCATTTGCCGTCCACTTCCAGGCGATAGTTGCCGCCCGATTGGGACAGCGAAAACAGTTTGCCGTCCACATTGCGCCGGCTGCGCGAGAGGAGTACCGCCATGCGCAGGCATAGCGCGCCGATCTGGAAATTTTTATCACCCAGCAGCGTCGAGGCCACCTTGGCGAGCTTGCCGCGCTGCACCAGCAGCAGCGAGGCCAGGGCCGCCTGCTCGCGGCGCGAGAAGCCGGGCATATCGGCATTGGCGACGATATAGGCCGAATGCTTGTGAAACCCGGCCTGGGCGATGGCGGCGCCGATTTCGTGCAGGCGGCAGGCCCAGGACAGTACCTGCCGGTTCTGAAATAGTTCCTCGCCTTTTTTGCCGTTTGCGACGCGATCGAAAAAACGCAGTGCCAGGTTTTCCACGCGCATCGCCTGATTGAGGTCGGCCTGATAGCGCTTGGCCATGCGGTCCACGGTGAGGCCGCGTATATCCTCGTGCTGGGTGCGGCCGAGGAGGTCGTACAGCACACCGTCGCGCAGGGCCGTATCCACCACCTCCATCTGCTTCAGTTCCAGTTCCTCGAATACCGTGAGCATGATGGCGATGCCGCCTGCCAGCACCGGAATGCGATCGCTTTTCACCCCCGGCAGGGTGAGGTTTTTGAGATTGCCGGCCTTCAGCGCCTTGTCGCGCAGCCAGTTGAGGCCATCCAGGGTAATGCCGTGGGCGGACACGCCGTTTTCTTCAAGAATGGCGGCCAGCGCCCTGGCTGTGCCGCTGGAGCCTATGGCCTCCTTCCAACCCTCCTTGTGAAAGCGCGCGCTGATCTGCTCGATTTCCTTGCGTGCAGCGAACTGCGCGTCGCGGAAGCGTTTTTTATCGACCTCGCCCTCGGCGAAAAACTGCTGGGAGTAGGTGACGCAGCCCATGTAGAGGCTATCCACCACCTTGGCACGCATGCGGTGGCCGATGATGAATTCGGTGGAACCGCCGCCGATATCGACCACCAGCCGGTTGTGCGGCTGCGGCGGCAGACTGTGCGCCACACCAAGATAGATGAGGCGCGCTTCCTCGCGGCCGGAGATGACTTCGATCGGATAGCCCAGTATGCCTTCCGCCTCTTTCACGAATACGTCGGCGTTCTTGGCGATGCGCAGCGCATTGGTGCCGACGATGCGCACCGCGTCCTTGGGCATGCCGCGCAGGCGTTCGGCGAACAGCCGCAGCGTACCCAGGGCGCGTTCCGCCGTTTTGGTGTCGATTTTCTTGTCGGGGGTGACACCGCTGCCCAGGCGCACCGTATCTTTCAGGGAATCCAGCGGGAACAACTGGTGATCGACCACCCGCGCGATTTGCAGGTGAAAACTATTGGAGCCCAGATCGACGGCAGCCAGGGTGGAGTGGGGCATGGATGATGTTTAAAACGGCGGATAAAGTGGATTAACGAGAGTATATGTCGCTTAGCGTGCTGTAACGCTTGTCATGAAATCGTCATATGCTATGTCTATGTTGCCTGGAAACAAATTTTGAAAAAACATATGGCTGCCTCCAAAGCGTCCTCCCGGTTTCTCAACCGGGAGATTCAAATGCTCGCCTTCAATCAGCGCGTGCTGGCGCAGGCCGAGGACAAGACCGTGCCCCTGCTGGAGCGCCTCAAGTTCCTGACCATCGTCTCGTCCAATATGGACGAGTTCTTTGAAATCCGCATCGCCGGCATCAAGGAACAGATCAAGCTCAACTCGCTTTCGCACGAGGCCGATGGCCTGCTGCCGCGCGACGTCTTCCGCATGGTGACGCATCACGCCCACGAGACCGTTGCGCGGCAGTATGCGCTGCTCAATGACGGGCTGTTCCCGGCCTTGGCGGCTGAAGGCATACGCTTCTTGCGCCGCAGCCACTGGACAGCGGCGCAGCAAACCTGGATCAAGGAGTATTTTTTCCGTGAAATGATGCCGGTGCTGACGCCTATCGGCCTGGACCCTGCGCATCCGTTCCCGCGTATTTTCAACAAGAGCCTCAATTTCGCGGTGGAGCTTTCCGGCCGCGACGCCTTCGGCCGCGATTCGCAGCGCGCCATCGTGCAGGCACCGCGCGTGCTGCCGCGGGTGATGAAGCTGCCGCCGGGCATCGCCACCGGTGACAACGATTTTATTTTCCTGACTTCCATCCTGCACGCGCATGTGGGCGAATTGTTCGCCGGCATGGAGGTGTTGGGCTGTTATCAGTTCCGAGTGACGCGAAACTCTGATCTCTTCGTCGACGAAGAAGAAGTCAAGAACCTGCGCCTGGCCCTGCAGGGTGAATTGCCGCAGCGCCATCTGGGCGACGCGGTTCGACTGGAGGTGGCGGACAATTGCACCGAGGAGACCATACAGTTCCTGCTGGCCCAGTTTGAGCTGGAAGAGGAAGACCTGTACCGCGTCAACGGGCCGGTCAATCTGGTGCGCATGATGAACGTGGCCGACCAGGTGGCGCGCCCCGACCTGAAATACGCGCCCTTCGTGCCGGGGCTGCCCAAGTCCCTGAACAAGGTGTTGAAGGGCCGCGACGTTTTCGACGTGCTCAAAAAGCACGACATTCTGCTGCATCACCCCTATCAAAGTTTCCTGCCGGTGATCGAATTCATCCAGCAGGCCGCCAAGGACCCGCAGGTGGTGGCCATCAAGCAGACCGTGTACCGCACCGGCACGGACTCCATCATCATGGAAGCGCTGATTGACGCGGCCAAGAGCGGCAAGGAAGTGACGCTGGTGGTGGAACTGATGGCGCGCTTCGATGAAGAAGCCAATTTGAATTGGGCGTCCAAATTGGAAGAGGTGGGCGCGCACGTGGTGTACGGCGTGGTCGGTCACAAGACCCACGCCAAGATGGCCCTGGTGGTACGCCGTGAGCTGATGGACGAGGAAAGCGGCAAACACATGCTGCGCCGCTACGTGCACCTGGGCACCGGCAATTACCATCCGCGCACCGCGCGGCTCTATACCGACTTTGGCCTCTTGACCGCCAACGAAACGATCTGCTCCGACGTCAACAATGTGTTTGTGCAGCTGACCGGTCTGGGCAAGGCCAGCAAGCTCACCCATCTCTGGCAATCGCCTTTTACCCTACACCAGCAGGTGATCGCCGCCATCGAAAACGAGATCAAGCTGGCCAAGGCCGGCAAGAAGGGCCATATCATCGCCAAGATGAATGCGCTGCTGGAGCCGCAGGTGATCGAGGCCCTGTATCGTGCCTCGCACGCGGGCGTCAAGGTGGACCTGATCGTGCGCGGCGTCTGCGCTCTGAGGCCTGGGGTGCCGGGGTTATCCGACAATATCCGCGTGCTTTCCATCATCGGCCGCTTCCTGGAGCATTCGCGTATTTTCTATTTCCGCAACGGCGGCGACGAAAAGCTGATGCTGTCCAGCGCAGACTGGATGGAAAGGAATTTCTTTCGCCGCATCGAAGTCGCTTTCCCGGTGCTGGATGCCAAGCTCAGGAAACGGGTGATCGCCGAAGGGCTGACGCCGTACCTGCAGGACAATACCCAGGCCTGGGAAATGAGTAGCGACGGCGGCTATACGAAAAAGAAGAGCGCGCGCGGCATACGCGGGCGTCGCTCGGCGCAGGAGAATCTACTGGAGTTGGTGTCCGGCGGGACTTGAACCGCGCCGGATTTTTACCCGACTTATCTGGCTTACCAGATTTTCCACCAGGGTTTTTTGCTGGCGCCGCCATCCTTGGCGACCATGGCGTTTTGCGGGAAATTCTTTTCCAACACGCGGCGCGAAGACTGGGCCAGTTCGGGCAGGCCCATTTTTTCATAGGCTTCCACGCTGATGACCAGCGCGTCTTCCGTGGCTGGCGCCTGGGGATAGCGCTGCAGGGCGTTTTGCGCGCGGCCCACGGCGGCTACATAGCTTTGCCGGGCCAGGTAGTAACGGGCCACTGAAACTTCGTGCTTGGCCAGGGTATTGACCAAAAAGGCCATGCGCCAGCGCGCGTCCTCGGCATAAATGCTGTCCGGGAAGCGCACCACCAGGTCTTTGAACACGTCGAAAGATTCGCGGAGCGCCTTGGGGTCGCGCTCGGACTGATCCAGGCTCAACATTTCCCCGAACACACCCAGGTCCGGCTTGAAATAGGCCAGCCCCTTCAGATACAGGGCGTAATCCAGGTTGGGGTGGTTGGGATGCAGCTTGATGAAACGGTCGCAGGCAGCGGAAGCGTCCGCCGTTTCACCCGCCAGGTAGTTCGCGTAGGCGATGTCCAACTGCGCCTGCTGGGCGTAGCGGCCGAAGGGATAGCGGGCTTCCAACTGTTCATAGCCGGTGACGGCGCCGCGGTAATTGCCGCTGATCAGTTCGTCATGAGCATTGCGGTAGTAGTCCTCCACCGTCCAGTTCTTGCGTTGGTCGAGTTTGTCGCCAAACCAGCCGCAGCCCGAAAGCAGGGCGGCGCCGATGGCGAGGGAGGAGAGTACCTTGAGTGTCCGTGTCATACTTGGAACATGCAGCCGGTGGATTACGAAGACGACGATTATAGCCCAAGCGAGGCTCTCGCCCCGGCCCAATCCCTCGCCGCACCCTCTAAAAGTCCTGATTTAGGTCCCGTTTCGGGGCCTGCGGCTACACAACTAAGCCTGGTGGTGCCCTACGGTTTTGCGGGCGCCCGTTTCGATCAGGCGGTGGCCGAATTGGTTCCCGACCATTCGCGCAGCCGCCTTACCGCCATGATCAAGGCCGGCTCCATCCTGCTGGACGGTGTCCCGGCGGCGGCCAAAACCCGCCTGGTCGGGGGCGAAACCATACTGGCCACCCTGACGCCGCGACCGGAAGACAGCGCCTTTACCGCCGAAGACGTGCCCATAGAGGTAGTTTTTGAAGACGAGGCCATCATCGTTGTCAATAAGCGGGCGGGGCTGGTGGTGCACCCGGCGGCAGGCAACTGGAGCGGCACGCTATTGAATGCGCTGCTGTTCCGCAATCCCGCCGCGGCCTCGCTGGCCCGCGCCGGTATCGTCCATCGCCTGGACAAGGACACCAGCGGCGTCATGGTGGCCGCCAAGACCGAGGCCGCCCAACTCTCCCTGGTCCGCCAGTTGCAGGAGCGCAGCATGACCCGGCTCTACCTCGCCTTGGCGCGCGGGTATACCGACAAGGAGGGCACGGTGGACGCGCCTATAGGCCGGCATCCGCGCGACCGCGTGCGCATGGCGGTGGTGGAGGAAGAGCGCGGCGGCAAACCCGCCGTCACCCACTATCGGGTGGTGCGGCGCCTGCCCATGCATACCCTGATCGAATGCAAGCTCGAAACCGGCCGCACCCATCAAATCCGCGTGCATATGCAGTCCATCGGTTTTCCGCTGGAGGGTGACCCGGTGTACGGCCCCAAGCCGCTGAGCGAAGCCGCAGGTGGTTTGGATGCGGGCGCACGCGCGGCGGTGGCGGCCTTCGGCCGGCAGGCGCTGCACGCCCGGCGCCTGGAACTCATTAACCCGGCGAGCGGCAAGGCCATGCAGTTCGAGGCGCCGGTGCCGGACGATTTTGAGACCCTGTTGGCGGCGATGGAAGACTTGTAGATCGTGCAAAGCCCGTCCCCGTCTTTATCTTTATCCCTCTCTGATTGCATCGTTCCCGACTGGCCCGCGCCGCCGCGCGTGAAGGGCTTCGTTACCACCCGTGCCGGCGGCGTCAGCCAGGGGCCCTGGTCCAGCCTGAACCTGGGTAAACACGTGGGCGACGAGGCTGCGGCGGTGGCGGAGAATCGCCGACGCTTTGCCGGCCTGCTGCCGCGCGAGCCTCGTTGGATCAGTCTGGTGCACGGCGACCGCGTCTTGCGCTGGGAGGAAGAACCCCAGGACACCGAAGCGGACGCCTCGGTCACCGCGTTGGCCGGCATGCCCTGCGTGGTGACGGCTGCAGACTGTCTGCCGGTGCTGTTTTGCGACCGCGCTGGCACTACAGTCGGCGCCGCGCATGCGGGCTGGCGCGGACTTAGCATCGGCGTATTGGAAGCGACGGTGCGCGCCATGGAGACGGCTCCCTCAGAAATCCTGGCCTGGCTGGGGCCTGCTATTGGGCCTACGGCCTTCGAGGTCGGTGAGGAGGTGAGGGAGGCCTTCGTCGCGGCCGACCCGCGCGCCGCCTCTGCTTTCGCCGCGCGCGAAACGCCCGGAAAGTATCTTGCCGATTTGTACGCGCTGGCGCGGCAAAGGCTTGCGCAGACTGGCGTTACCGAGGTCTATGGCGGCCAATACTGTACGCACAGCGACCCGCAGCGTTTTTTTTCCTATAGACGCGATCGCACCTGCGGGCGCATGGCGGCGGCTATTTACCTGTCTTGAGTCCGCTTGATAGTGCGCGGGTGAGGGTGGATGGTATAATGCAATAGAGTTGCAAAAAGAAAATGCAACTAGAAACGCCAAAAAACTGGTCCGCGCTGTAGCGCATTGAACCCATGACTTTCCTTTATATCGCTGCTGCCTGCCTGCTGGGCGGCGGGCTATCGGTTTCCCTGGCTGCGCTGCTCGCCTGGCGCGTACAGCCGAGACTGATTCCCCTGTTTGTCAGCTACGCCGTCGGCGCTTTGCTGGGCGTGGTGTTCCTGGACCTGATACCGCACATATTCGGTAGCCCGCAGGCGCCACAGGTCAGCGCCGGCTGGATTTTGGCCGGCATCCTCGCTTTTTTCCTGCTGGAAAAACTGGTGCTGTGGCGTCACGATCACGACCACGGCGGCGCGGCCATGGCCTTGCTGGAATCGGATAAACATGACCATCCGCACGGTCTCGAACATGCACAGAAGCACGAACACGAGCACGGGCCGCAGGCCGCCGCCTGGATGGTGGTGGTGGGCGACGCTTTTCACAACTTTACCGACGGCCTCGCCATCGCTATCGCCTTCATGGCCGATGTGAAGCTCGGCATCGTCACCGCCGTCGCCATCGTCGCCCACGAAATTCCGCAGGAGTTGGGCAATTTCCTGGTGCTGGTGCATTCCGGTTTCGGTAAGCGCCGCGCGCTGATGTGGAACCTGTTTTCCAGCCTGGCTACCCTGGTGGGAGCAGGGCTCGCCTACCTGGCGCTGAGCCAATTCGCGCGCTTTTCCATCGTGTTTCTCTGTCTGGCCGCCGCTAGCATGATTTACGTGGCCATTGCCGACCTGATCCCCGGCCTGCACAAACGCACCCGCCTGGCCGAGTCCCTGCAGCAGATCGCGCTGATTGCACTGGGGGTGAGTTCCATCTGGTGCGTGCACACTCTGGTGGGGCACGCGGACTGAGCGCTGCGTTGCGTGCCCAGATGCGGCCCGCTTGCGCTGCGGGTACAATCAAATCGCTGTCAAAAAAGGTTGGTAAAACACGTAAACGCAGCAGACCCCGCGCAGTGAGCGCAAAGTGAGTGATGAGCCCATGACGCAAGCCAGCAATCCCTTTGACTTTGAAAAAGCCCTGTCCAGCCTGCAGGAAGTGGGCTCGCGCTGGCTGCACGGTTTGGAAGCGGTGAAGGTTCCTGCCAGCATGGAAGAGGCCAACCGCGCCTGGCAGGCGGCGCTGGCCAGCGAACCCGGGAAGATTGCCGAAATTCGCCAACGGGTGGCCGATGAACAGCAGCGTCTGCTGCAAGCCATGACCCAGCCGGCCGCCTCGACCGACCTGGTCAGCGCGCGCGACAAGCGTTTTAGCGGCGAGGCCTGGCAGGCGGCTCCGCAGTTCCGTTTCCTGGCAGAGTCCTACCTCACCACCTGCCGGCTGATGATGGAAAGCATAGACAGCCTGGAAGCCGGTGGCGACATCAAGCGACGCATGCGCTTTTTCACCAAGCAATACCTGGATGCCCTGTCACCGGCCAATTTCCTGATGACCAATCCGGAAGCGCTGAAATCGGCCATAGAAACCAAGGGCGAGTCGTTGCGCGCCGGTATCGAGAACTTGCGCGAGGATATGGCCAAGGGCCATATTTCCATGACCGACGAAGCGGCATTCGAGGTCGGCCGGAATATCGCCACCACACCCGGCAGCGTGGTGTTCGAAAACGAAATTTTCCAGCTGATCCAGTACACGCCGAGCACGGCCAAGGTGCATTTGCGGCCCCTGCTGATGGTGCCGCCCTGCATCAACAAGTACTACATCCTCGATCTGCGCAAGGACAATTCCTTTGTGGAATACGCGGTGGCGCAGGGTCTCACGGTGTTCATCGTTTCCTGGCGCAATGTCGGCCCCGCGCAGGGGCAGCTGACCTGGGACGATTACATCGCCGACGGCGTGGTCAAGGCCATCGACACGGTGCGGCTCATTACCAACGTGGACAAGATCAACGCCCTGGGTTTTTGCGTGGGCGGCACTCTGCTGGCGAGCACGCTGGCAGTGTTGCGGCGCATGGGGCACGATGTAGTGGAATCGGTCACCTTCCTCACCACCTTTCTGGATTTCAGCGAGGTGGGCGAAATCTCGGCCTATGTCGACGAAGCCTTCGTCGAGAGGCGTGAACGCGAGGTGGGCAAAGGCGGTATCGTCAACGGCGCCGAACTGGCGTTCGCTTTTTCCTCGCTGCGCGCCAACGAACTGGTGTGGAATTACGTGGTCAATAATTACCTGAAGGGCGACAAGCCGCCGGCCTTCGATCTGTTGTTCTGGAACGGCGACAGCACCAATCTGCCGGGCCGCTGGTACTGCTACTACCTGCGCAACACCTATTTCGAAAACAATCTGATCAAGCCCGACAAGATGAGCATGTGCGGGGTGCCGGTGGACTTGAGCTATGTGGATATGCCGGCCTTCGTGTTCGCTGCGCGCGAGGACCATATCGTGCCCTGGCGCTGCGCTTTTTCCAGCGCCACCTATTTGTCGGGCGACACCCATTTCGTACTGGGCGCTTCCGGCCACGTGGCCGGCGTGATCAATCCCGCCTCCAAGAACAAGCGCAGCTACTGGCAGGGCCAGCCTCTGGGCGAAGGTGGGGGTGGGGGCGAAGCAGAGCCGGAAGCCTGGCTGGACCAGGCCGCCGAGACCGAGGGCAGCTGGTGGCCGCACTGGGCTGCCTGGCTGAAAGAGCGCGGCGGCCGCCTGATTCCGGCACGGCAGCAACTGGGGAACGCAGATTTCCAGCCGGGCGAGGATGCGCCCGGCAGCTATGTAAAGGAACAGGCCTGAGCATCAGGCTGGGTTGGTATGCCGTTCCGGTGAAAAAGAACGTAAACTCGAATCGAATCAAAATAGCTGATCAACAGCAAATACCTGAGGAGAAGACATGGCATCGCAACGCATAGCATTGGTCACCGGCGGCATGGGCGGACTGGGAGAAGCCATCTGCATGAAGCTCGCGCGCATGGGTATCAAGGTGGTGGTCACGCATTCGCCTTCCAATACCAAGGTGGAGCAGTGGCTGAAGGACATGGAAGCGCGCGACTACCATTTCTATGCGGTCGCCGCCGACGTTTCGGATTTCGACTCCTGCGCGGCGGCCATTGCCAAGGTGCAGAACGAAGTCGGCCCGGTGGATATTCTCATCAACAACGCCGGCATCACCCGCGACATGACCTTCAAGAAAATGGGCAAGGTCGATTGGGACGCCGTGGTCGGCACCAATCTGGACAGCGTGTTCAATATGACCAAGCCGGTGGTGGACGGCATGATCGAGCGCGGCTGGGGCCGGGTCATCAACGTGTCCTCGGTAAACGGCCAGAAGGGCGCCTTCGGCCAGACCAATTACTCGGCCGCCAAGGCCGGCATGCACGGCTTCAGCAAGGCGCTAGCCCTGGAAGTGGCCAAG